>Ga0182739_1000395_pt1 | contig 61475 bp, 53 predicted proteins | sample eDN5th30CBELigBY_FD_128873 | JGI IMG/M metagenome (GOLD analysis project Ga0182739, IMG submission 128873) | Enriched backyard soil microbial communities from Emeryville, California, USA - eDNA 5th pass 30_C BE-Lig BY (version 2) (version 2) | ecosystem: Environmental > Terrestrial > Soil >... | reverse complement strand
GAACCCGAGGTAGACGCGAATGAAGATCATAAGAACTGCAGCGTATTTATTTTCTCTCAGCCATGCTAACATGACAATCATCTCCGATTTTATTAATGTGTGTTGTGAATTATTTCACGTAGTGTTCTAAAAAATGATAGACTTCCGAATTACTCAACGATCAACGATTGCAACGAGAGACCGGATCGCTTAGATCGAGAATGCTTCTGAATGAAGTATGTCATGGTACATACTTCCTTTCTTGTTGCTGCTATGTATTGCTTCTCTTTACATCTTTAATATAGCACACTATAAACGAGAAGTATGTGATATAAATCACAACCTCTGGAGTTTTCACTAGGGACGGCCGTTGGCAGAAGCAATTGAAAAGCTAAAATCCACTACCGATTCGCTAGTGTCAGCTTAATCGCATTAGTCTACCAGATGGTGATAGTTCGCTTTCAGAATACGGTACAATAAGATGATTTTTCTCGGTGCAAAATATACTTTATCTCTATAATAGGAGAACGCTGCACGGCTTCCTCGCTTCGTGTTGCACTCCATGCAAGCAGCGAGTAAGTTATGGGGCAGATCTGAGCCGCCTTTACTGGCGGGGATGATATGATCGACCGTCGTTCCGGGACGACCACACCACAAGCATGTATAACGATCCCGTCTGAGCGCAGCTTTTCGATAGTCACGGAATAAAAATGGGTTGTACAGCAATTGGATGGTCTGCTCATCTATCCATATGGCACGGGCTCTATTCACTTCCCTCCAAGCCCGTTCAAGCACACAAGGAGTAAGCTCTTGGCCATCCACATTTAGAACGTTGATCAACATCAACCAATGCCTCCCAAAATTACTTGTTCAACAATAAACAAATCCCTATACCTAGGGTTCCTTCGATGCGATGCCGCTACTCCCTCAATTGCAGGTTAATCCTGGAGAAAGCAAAAATCCACTACCTCATGCGGTAGTGGATTTACATGGTGGAGGCGAGGGGATTTGAACCCCTGTCCGAAGATAACGCCACACAGGCTTCTACGGGTGTAGTCACGGATTTGATGTCACCTAAGTCAACGCCCCGTAACCGGCTTCGATCTAGGTCAGCCTGATTGTCTTCTTCAGCACACCCCAGGCGGAGATGTGACAGCGTATCCCACTAAAGTTGGGCCCTCATCCCGGTACATGGGCGATACAGAGCGAGAGCACGCGAGCAGGTTATTAAGCTGCTACAGCGTAAGAAGTTTGTTGTTTGCCATTTAATTGGCTTTAGCGTTGATGAAGTGGACGCGTCCCCACTACCCGCAACCCATGCTCGAACTACCCCCGTCGAATCCATAAACGCCCCCGAATATCGGCATAATCGGCATCGTCACTTAAGCGTACCGTTAGCCATGCAGGCGACTCGAATGGGTTGGCACATTGCTGCACCTTCATCCAGAGCACGAATGCTTATTGCTTGTCTTGCTGATGAACTCAGTATAACACGTCTTCCACACTGAATGTCTAGTTGGTTTCTGGGAGATCTAGCGCTTCAAGCCTGAACCGGTAAAAACTCCTCCATCAAGCAGCAGAGAACCTAATTGTAGCAATTCGACGTAAGGAAAGCAAGCCGTTAGCGCTTGTCGCAGCACTACGTTATCGCAATTGAATTGGCATCATCAGAACGGCTTGTTCTCCCGTGCGTTAATTCGCGTATCGAATAGGCTTAGACTACCTCTATGCCTGTTCATACCAGCGCAGCAGCTCACGCGTCTCATCCTCCGGGATATACGCGGCCTCGTCGAGCTTCATTGTCATGCAATGAGCAGTCTCCATTTCGTTGGTGCACTCATGCGCCCGATCGCAAGTATAACAAAACTGAACCAGATACTTCGTCAATTGTTCATCTTTGTTCCTATTCATCATGAGCGTTCACTCCTAGTGTTCTTGATGGTTTCATTATAATATTAACCTCCAGAATAGTATGTGATTATTTTCACAAGATATACATCCACTTCTCAAATAGGTTTCACATATCAAAAAAACCTCCAGAAGCTGCGACTCAACTCGTACTCTAGGGGTTCCTTTATTTCGATTACCGAGCAACCTTCTGCTTCTCGCGAAGCGCCCGTTGAATATCACGCTGCGCGTCGCGTTTAGCCGCGGTATCTCGTTTGTCGTAGTTTTTCTTACCTTTGCCTAGTCCAATCAGCAGTTTCGCATAACCATTGCGCACATAAATCTTCAGCGGCACAATCGTATAGCCCTCTTGCTTAGACAGCCCAAGCAGCTTATGAATCTGCACCTTGTGCAGCAGCAGCTTGCGCGCACGTGTCGGATCGGTTGGATTGTATCGATTACCCTGCTCGAAAGGGCTAATGTGCATGTTGTTCACGAATATCTCGCCATTGCGAATGGTCGCGAATGCGTCGTTGATGTTCGCCCGGCCGTTGCGGACCGACTTAATCTCCGTACCAGTCAGCACGATGCCCGCTTCATACGTCTCCTCGATGAAGTAGTCGTGCGAAGCTTTCTTGTTCTGAGCCAGCGGCTTATTCTCTTGATTCTTCTTCGGCGCCATACGTCTTCACCTTCTCCTCGTCTGAATTGGTTCCATCGGCCAATGGCCAGTTAGACATTAATTGTAGCAACATTCGGTTGCCAATTCAAGGCACAGTGCGCTAAGCCATCAACTGCCTGTATAATCTGTCTTTCACGCGGAGATACCAATACAGCTGAAGAACATCCACCAGGAGGAGGCATCCGATCATCATGTCCCGCAGAGACCATAGAAACTCCCGTAGAGACAGCGCCAAGAAGCAGCAAGGCCACGGCAGCCAGAATACACAGTCCAAAACAGGTGATACGAAAGATTCGACCGGCGACTAACGCCAGCAAGCCTTTATAGACGAATGCAGCAGCATACCACCATTGTAGTTTGTACAACAGAAACGATCACATTCCGGCCCATTCTCCCTCCCATTGCAGAACGTGCAACAGTATAAGCTCCAATCGAACGTGAATACGGCTTATTGTACCTTGTGAGCAACTTTCTGCTGTACGAATTACAATGGCACACAATAAACATACGACGCCAAGTGGATTCCATTGCACAGTTTACAACGGCGTCCACTCTCTCATGTCTTCTTATGACAAAAAAGGGGCGGTACGCATTCCATCAGCTCTTGCTGTAGACTGCGTGCCGGCCCCTATCTCAATATTAGTTATAAGGCAGCTAATGCAGCTGCCTTATTTGCGATTCTTGCGGACAAAGGCAGCCGTTGCGTTACCGCCGCCGCCGCTTTTTTTCTTCTTGCGCGGCTTGCCGCCGCCACCTTCGTTACCGCCCTCGCCGCCGCTCGACGGACGATTGCCTCCGCTGCCAGCATTCATGCTGCCGCCATGACCCGGACGCTTACGTCCGCCAGATGGTCGGCCACCGCCACCAGGCGCGCCGCCCGATCGGCGGTTACCGCCGCTGCGTCGACCGCTGCCCGGTTGATAAGTGCCATCGTCGCGCTCACCGCCGTCATCACGACGCGGATTGCTGCTAGTCGGAACCGGCAGCCCCCACATATCCAGCTTCGGCTTGCGCTCCTTGCGCGGAGGACGCGTGCTCCATACCGCACCTGCATCGTGGTCGATTGGCGCGTCGAACTCCTCATTGCGAGCCGGCGCCTCCGTACGAAGCACAGCTCCGCCCTGTTCGCCGCCGTCGCCCCTGCGGCCACGCCGTCCGCGGCCCGCTCCGCCGCTCGCCGCTTCGCCCATGCCACGCACGCCGTCGCCTCCGCGTCCGTGACGTCCGCCGCTCACCGGCTCGACAGGCGCGTCCCATGCGACGCGCTCGTCCGCGCCTTGCACGGCGTCGCCGCCACGGCCGCGGCGCCCGCGCCGGCCTGCTCCGCTGCTCGCGGCTTCGCTCGGCGCGTCCCACGTGCCGCGCTCGCCGGCGCCCAGCGCGTACTCGCCGCCGCGCTTCCCGCGCCGGCCGCGGCCGCCAGCGCCGCCGCTTGCCGCTTCGCCGCCGGCGCCCCACGCGCCGCGTCCGCCTGTGCTCGGCGCACCGCCGCCGCCCGCTCCACGCTTGCCGCGTCCCGGGCCGCCGCTGCCCTGCGCGCCGCCACCGCCGCCGCGTGCCGCCGGCCCGCGCCCTGGCCGCTCATCGCGGCCAAATCCGCCGCGCGCGCGCTTCGCTGCTGCGCCGCTGCGTCCGCCACTACTGCCGCCGAAGTCGGCGAAGCCGCGGAAGCCGCCGCTGCGCGGCTTCATGTCGACCATCTCGAAGTCGATCGTCAGGTCGTCCATGTTCACGTCTGCGATCCGGATCTTCACTTCGTCCCCGATCCGGTACACCTTCGACGTGCGTTCCCCGATCAGCACCATGTGCAGCTCGTGGAAGTGATAATAGTCGTCGGTCAGCTGGCTGAGCCGAATCAGACCATCAACCGTATTGTCCAGCTCCACGAACATACCGAAGCTCGTAATGCTGCTGATAATACCGTCGAACTCCTCGCCGATCTTGTCGAGCATATACTCGCACTTCTTCAGCTTGTCGGTATCCCGCTCCGCATCGACAGCAACGCGTTCGCGCTCCGATGATTGTTGAGCGATGTCCTGCATCCGCGGAGCCAGCGCTTCCACCCTCGCCTCCGGCATCGCGCCACCGTTCTCGAGCACCTCGCGCATGACGCGGTGAATGACAAGGTCGGGGTAACGACGAATCGGCGACGTGAAGTGTGTATAGAACTCTGCCGCAAGGCCGAAGTGACCGAGGCATTCGGCATCGTACTTCGCCTGCTTCATCGAACGAAGCATCATCGTTGAGATGACCGTCTGCTCCTTCGTGCCCTCAATCTCCTCCAGCAGCGTCTGCAGCGCACGCGGATGAACCGAGTTGCCTTTGCCCTTCACCACATAACCGAAGTTCGAAACGATCTGCATGAAATGCAGCAGCTTCTCGCCGTCTGGGTCTTCGTGAATCCGATAGACGAACGGCACGCGCAGCCAGTGGAAATGCTCCGCTACCGTCTCGTTCGCTGCCAGCATGAACTCCTCGATAATCATCTCTGCGATCGAGCGTTCACGTTTCACGATATCGATCGGCTTGCCCTCCGGATCTACGATAACCTTCGACTCTTGGAAGTCGAAGTCGATTGCGCCGCGCTTCATCCGTTTGCGCCGCAGCTTCATCGCCAGCTCTTCCATCAGCGAGAACATGTCCAGAAGACCGGCATAACGCTCCTTGAGCTCCGTCTCCGGCTCTTCTTCCGTTGCCGTCAGAATACGCTTCACATTCGTGTACGTCATCCGTTCCGTCGTCCGGATAACGCTCGTGAACACTTCATGGCGGACCCGCTTCATCGTGTTCGGATCGAATTCCATCTCGCACGACATCGTCAAGCGGTCAACCTGCGGATTAAGCGAGCAAATGCCGTTCGACAGCCGGTGCGGCAGCATCGGAATAACGCGGTCTACGAGGTAGACGCTGCAGCCGCGCCGATAGGCTTCCTGATCGAGCGCCGAACGCTCGCGTACATAATAGCCGACGTCAGCAATATGGACGCCCAGCTTATAGTTGCCGTTCTCCAGCCGTACGACATGGACGGCATCGTCCAAGTCCTTCGCATCTTCGCCGTCGATCGTGACGATCGTCTCATTGCGCAGATCGCGGCGTCCCTGCTGGATGATCTCTTCCTCGGTAATCGAGTCCGGCGCTGCTTCAGCTTCTGCCATCACATCATCCGGGAATCCTTCCGGCAGCTGGTGCTTGCGGATAATCGATAGGATATCGACGCCCGGATCATCCTTGTGGCCAAGTACCTCGATAACCTCGCCCTGCGCCGCTGCGCGGCCTTCTGGATAAGCCGTAATGCGCACGACAACCTTTTGCCCCGATACCGCTCCACCGAACTGCCCTCTAGGGACGAAAATATCGCGGTTAATCCGCTTATCATCCGGCAGCACGAAGCCGTATGCCTCATGGTTATCGAACGTGCCGACCACCTGCGTCACAGCGCGTGTTACAACGCGGACGACTTCGCCTTCCATACGTCCGCCGCCTTCGCTCTGGGACGTAACGCGAACGAGTACGATATCGCCATTCATCGCACTTTTCAGATCGTTCGCGTGCAAATAAACATCCGGATGGTCCTTCTCCTCCGGAATCAGGAATGCGAATCCCTTCGCATGCGCCTGCACACGGCCGCGCACGAGATTCATCCGTTCAATGACGCCGTAGCGGTCATTGCGCGTACGGACGATCTGGCCCGACTCTTCGAGCTCATTAAGCAGCTTGAGGAATGCGCGGAATTCTCCCGCGTCTTCGATTCCGAAGTGCTGCTCCAACTCCTGATAAGTCATCGGCTTGTACGCCGTCTCTCTCATAAAATCAAGCAAGTCCTGCTCTAGGCTCATGATTCCTCCGCCCCCGACCTCACACTTCTCACGGGTCCCTTGTAGTTCGACAAATAAGGATATATTTTCATATACCATTAAGTATACACGAAACAGCCGCCCTTCATCCGCATCCTTGCGAAAAATAGAACTGTTCCCTCTCTATTATGCCCTGCCGCTGTACCATTCGACCCATCCTTTATATTATTCACTTGCTTTCGAAGATGTCCGAGGCCTTTCGACTTACCCATTCGATTGTTTTGCGAAAATATTTTCGGTATCAAATCTCTATCAATCTCTCGATTAATTGTTCAAGCTCCTTGTATTCACCGAAATGTTAATAGGTGAACATTTCGTACTCAGCCTGCATATCGCAATTGCTTCTCTCGCCCTCTATTTACGCAGCCCATCCACCCTTACAATAAAAATGTAAGCGCTATCCAGCTGCCCCCTCAGCTGCAGATTCGCTTAACCCATTATCGTAAGGAGGAATATTATGTTTCGCTCTACGAGCACGAGCACGAGCACTACTTGGCAACGGCCTTTGCGCCAAATGCTGACCGCGGCAATGGCTGTACTGATCGCTGTTCCGCTGCTTCCGCAGCGACCCGACACTGCTCATGCTGCCTCGGCGCGCCAGATGGAGTTTCTGAACCGCGGCCTCGTCGCTGTCAAAGTAAGCAATGGCGTCTACTTAAGCTGGCGTCTGCTCGGCACAGAAGCCGCCTCCACCAGCTTTAACGTTTACCGCAACGGCGCCTTGCTTACTTCAACGCCGATTACGAACAGTACGAACTACGTCGATACAGCCGGAACAGCGAGCAGCACTTATACGATAGCAGCCGTTGTGAATGGCGCCGTACAAGCGCAGTCAGCCTCGGCGACGGTATGGAGCAACAACTACAAGGATATCCCCATTCAGAAGCCTGCCGGCGGTACAACGCCAGATGGCGTCAGCTACACGTATAGTGCGAATGATGCCAGCGTCGGCGACTTGGATGGCGATGGTGATTACGAAATTGTACTCAAATGGGACCCGTCCAATGCCAAGGACAACTCGCAGTCCGGCTATACGGGCAACGTCTATCTCGATGCCTACGAATTGAACGGCACCCGTCTGTGGCGCATTGATCTGGGCAAGAACATTCGGGCAGGCGCGCATTACACACAGTTCCTCGTCTATGATCTGGATGGTGACGGCAAAGCGGAGGTCGTGTGCAAAACAGCCGACGGCACGAAGGACGGCACCGGCACAGTTATCGGAAGCTCGACCGCTGATTACCGCAACTCCAGCGGCTATGTGCTCAGCGGCCCCGAGTACCTCACCGTCTTCGCAGGCAATACAGGCAAGATCCTTAATACGTCCAACTATGAGCCAGCGCGCGGCACCGTCTCCAGCTGGGGCGACAGCTACGGCAACCGGGTCGACCGTTTCCTCGCCGGCGTCGCTTATCTCGATGGCGTGCGTCCAAGCTTCATTATGGCGCGCGGCTATTATACGCGGACCGTCCTCGTTGCTTACGACTGGCGCAACGGCACGCTGACGAAGCGCTGGACGTTCGATTCGAACACGTCAGGCAACAGCTCCTATGCGGGTCAAGGCAACCATCAGCTCAGCATCGCCGATGTTGACAACGATGGCAAAGATGAGATCATCTATGGCGCCATGGCCCTCGACGATAATGGAGCTAAGCTGTACACGACAGGTCTCGGGCACGGCGATGCGATGCACGTCGGCGATCTGAACCCCGACCGGCCAGGCTTGGAATCCTTCAACGTACATGAGAGCACGAGCGCTGCTTATGGAGCAGAATTGCATGACGCTGCAACGGGTGCGATTCTATGGGGGCAGAAAACAAGCGCGGACACGGGCCGCGGCTTATCCGCCGATATCGACCCGCGCTATAAAGGCGAGGAGCAATGGGCGTCTGGCGTCGGCGTGCACTCTGTTACAGGTACGACGATTACATCCTCCACCCCTTCGATCAACTTCGCTATTTGGTGGGACGGCGATCTGCTGCGCGAGCTGCTTGACCATTCCTACGATTCCAGCATCAGCGCGGGCATTGGTAAGATCGACAAGTGGAACTACTCGACCAGCAAGTCCTCGAATCTATTGACGGCGACTGGCACCTATTCCAACAATACAACGAAGGGAACACCAAGCTTACAAGCGGACCTAATCGGCGACTGGCGGGAAGAAGTTATCTGGCGCACCACTGACAGCAGCGCGCTTCGCCTCTACACGACAACCGCAACGACGACATATAAGCTCCCTACGCTGATGCATGATTCCGTCTACCGTCTCGGCATCGCTTGGCAGAACGTCGCTTACAACCAGCCGCCGCATACGAGCTACTATCTAGGCGATGGGATGGCTGCGCCAGCGCAGCCGAACATCTATACCGTCGGCGGCACGACGACTCCTGTTGTAACGGTCCCCGGCTCCTTCACCGCAGCGGGTACAGCTGGTACAGCACAAGCGGCGCTGTCTTGGTCGGCATCGTCCGGCGCAGCATCGTATAAGGTGCAGCGCTCGACGTCCAGCAGCGGCGGCTTCGCCGATCTGAGCGGAAGCTTAACGGCATTAACGTATAACGATACAACCGCAGCGGGCGGCACAACCTACTACTACCGCGTGATTGCCACGAACACCGCGGGCACAACCACATCGAACACCGTCTCTGTCACCCCTGCTTCGCCATCTACTGGCGGCGGGACGACGACTGGCTTAGCTGTGCAATACCGTCCTAACGATACGGATACAGCGAACGGCTCGGCGGCGCCGCATTTCATCATCACGAACAGCGGCACAAGTGCTGTAAGCATGAGCACACTGAAGGTGCGCTACTACTTCACGAAGGATAACACGACGGCCTTCAATTTCTTCTGCGACTGGGCCCAGATCGGCAGCGATAATGTACAGGCGCAGTTTGTCTCCATGTCGACGCCGACATCGACAGCTGATACGTATCTCGAGCTGACATTCAAGTCAGGCGCGGGCTCCATCGCCGCGGGCGGCAATAGCGGTCAGATCCAGACCCGCTTCAGCAAGACCGACTGGTCCAGCTTCTCCGAGTCGAACGACTATTCATTCAGTACTGCAAGCACCAGCTTCGCAAACAATAGCAAGGTGTCGCTCTATGTCAATGACACACTCGTATGGGGCGTAGAGCCGTCCTAATACGCACGACCAACGAAGAAGGGCCTGATTCACGTCAATCGACGCGGATCAGGCCCTAATTGTGCAGCGATAGATACAAAAGAAGCAGAGCCGATTGGCTCTGCTTCTTCTCTGCGCTGCTCGCGCTTATGTCATTAGCTATTCGCCTAGCTAATCGTTAACGAGTTAAATAGTTAACACGTTTACTTCTCAACGAAGTAAGATACGACCAGCGCCAGAATGAAGAATCCAGCTGCGAAGCCGATTGTCAGACGCTGCAGAAACAGGTCCAGACCACGTGCTTTCTGCTTGCCGAACAAGTGCTCTGCACCGCCGGAGATGGCACCGGACAGACCTGCACTCTTACCTTTCTGAAGAAGCACGACAGAGATCAAACCAAGTGCCGCGATGATAAGCAAGATTTTGAATAAAATGTCCACTTTCCCACCTCCTAACAGCAATTCGCTTACTTCCTGACACTGCCTGTAAGTAAATTGCTGACTTCGTAAGCATACGCTAGTGTCAAAGCCTTGAACGGAACAGCGTCCGTCACTTTCAGACCAAGCCTAAAAACAGTAATTTTATTGTACCACAACCATAACAACCACACAATACCGACTATCGCTGCCGCTCTTTTCATTTGGGTCTGGGACCCGTATGATGGGAATAAATGATGCCAAGGAGGTGCATTCGCCATGAGGCGGATCTTATATATCGAAGACGATCTAGACATTGGTCAGCTGGTTCAAAATCATTTAACAGGCCGAGGCTTTGCCGTCGACTGGCTCCGTTCGGGCGATGGCGCAGCTGAGCGGGTCGCCGATGCAGATCTCGTTATTCTCGATGTGATGCTGCCGGGTCTGGACGGATTCACCGTCGGCCAGAGGCTCAAGCGCATTGCATCAGACAAGCCTATCCTTATGCTCTCGGCCCGCTCGACCATCGATGATAAGCTGGAAGGGCTTCAGTTTGCCGATGATTATATGACTAAGCCGTTCCACCCCGAAGAGCTTACAGCCCGAATCGAAGTGCTGCTGCGACGCAATGGCAAGACAGACAATCAAGGGCAGCTTACGCTCGGCCATCTCGACATCGACCTGTCCAAGCCGATGTTCATCGATCAACGATCGGGCGAAGAAATCATTCTGACCGGCAAGCAGCTGCAAATCTTCCTCTACCTGCTGCGTCATCCGAATCAGATTCTGACGAAGGAGCAAATATACGAGGCAGTCTGGGGCGAGCCCAGCTGGGACGGCGACAAGACGCTTAATGTCCATATTCGCTATCTTCGGGAGAAAATCGAAATCAATCCGAGCACGCCCGCCATTATCGAGACGATCCGCGGCATCGGCTTCCGGGTGAAACAATGAAGCGGCTGTGGAAGTGGCTATCGGACGCCAGCCGTTCGCTTGTCTCCCGCTATGTCATTCTTATCTGCGTCGCGGTCATCCTCATTCCGTTGGCATTGGTCCTTGGTGCATCCATCCTGTTCCTGTTCTATCCGCCCGACGCGCGGGAGCAATCCTTATACGGCAGCGGACTCAAGCTCGAGACGATGTGGCACAACGAAGCGCGCTCGCTTGGCGGCAAGCCGGATGAGGCGGTTCAGCAGCGGCTGCAGGAGCTTTACAGCACCTATACCAAAGCCACTCTCTACTGGGTTGATGTTGAGGGAAATACGAGACTGCAGCTGCCAAGCTCTGCGCAAGTACAGACGCAGTGGACGGCTGCCGATGCCATTCAATTTATGAAGGAAAGGCGCGATAATAACGAGCTGTTCACCGTTGTCGCATTCATCGGAGATCATCCATCTGAAGGGTTCCTCGTATTTGAGCTGCCGCGTGACGTTATTTACAATGCTTATAAGAATGCGAAGTTTCGGAAGTACTGGTCCTATTCGTTCCCGACGATGCTGCTCATTATTTTATGTCTATTCCTAGCCGCTTCCTGGCTGTTCTTCTACCGAATTTCCCGCAGGCTGCTCCGCATGCAGAAGGCGATGATGCCAAGCGCCGCTGCCTTCCCCGGTATTCCGGGGCGGATTACGGTCGGTCGGCAGGACGAGATTGGACGGCTCGAGCTCGCGTTCAATACGATGATCGAACAGCTGGAGCACGGCCGGCTGCGTGAAGCCGAGGAAGAGCAGCTGCGCAGACAGCTGATCGCCAACCTCTCGCATGATTTGCGGACACCGCTTACCGCCATTCGCGGCCATGCGTTTCAACTGAACGAGGAGCAGATGAGCAGCCGAGGACGCGAATCGCTGCAGGTTATCGATCGGAAGGTAGACTATCTCAGTCGGCTGATCGACAACCTTCTCTCCTATACGCTGCTCTCCGCAGGCCGATACCCGTACCGCCCCGAGCACGTTGATATGAATCGGATGCTGCGCCAGCTGTGTGCGAACTGGTACGCTGCCTTTGAGCAGCAGGGTATCGAGCTGGAGCTGGATGCCCCGGACCACGGCTTCCGATGGGAGATTGATCCGCAGTGGATGGAACGTATTGCCGACAATCTGTTCCAGAACATTCTCCGCCATGCTGTCGATGGCGGATGCGCACTCGTTCGACTCTATGAATCCGATGGCAAGGGCTATATCGAATTTGCGGATCGCGGTCCTGGCATGAACAGCGAATCGGCATCGCCAGGCTCGGGTATCGGCATTTCGATCGTCACGTTAATGGCCAAGGAAATGGGGCTGCAGCTGACCATTGACAGCTCTTCAGAAGGCACACGCATCACGCTGCAAGGTTTAAACCAAATTTAAACTTCACCTACCCATTGGTTTAACCTTCATTCGCTACAATAGGTTTCGAGGTGATGAAACGGATGAAACAAATCATAAATAGCGATTGGGTAATTGAAACATCTGGTCTAACCAAAGCTATCGGACGCAAGGCGCTTGTGAAGGATTTGAATTTGCGCGTTGGCCGCGGTGAAATCTATGGCTTTCTCGGCCCGAACGGCGCTGGTAAGACGACAACGATCCGAATGCTGCTCGGCTTAATCCGACCAACTCAAGGCTCGGTGAAGCTGTTCGGACAGGAGCTCAAGAACAATCGCATCGAGGTCCTTCGCCGCGTCGGCTCGCTCGTCGAGTATCCATCCTACTACGGACATTTGACCGGACGCGAGAACTTAGAGGCCGTTCGGCGAATTCTTGGTGTGCCTGCTGGACGAATTGACGAGGTGCTGTCGATTGTAAGGCTGACGAAGGACGCGGGCCGCCCGGTCAAAGGCTACTCGCTCGGGATGAAGCAGCGGCTTGGCATCGCAACCGCGCTGCTCGGTAACCCGGAGCTGCTCATTCTCGATGAGCCAACGAACGGTCTCGACCCATCCGGTATTCTCGAGATGCGCGAGTTGATTAAGAGCATGCCGCAGCAGCATGGCATCACGATCGTCGTATCCAGCCATCTGCTCTCCGAGATCGAGCAGATGGCAACACAGGTCGGCATTATCGCTCAGGGCCGGCTTATCACGCAGGAATCGATCGGGGCACTGAGGGGCCGCTCGAAGGGCCGTATCTCGATGCGCGTCAGCGCCGTTCCACAAGCGCTCAAGACGCTCTCAGCCATTGGCGTTCAAACGGAGTCGGCTGCAGCGGCGGAGACAACGAGAACTGGAGCAGCCTATGACGAGAATGCCAATCGCATCCTTATTGACTCTGTGGATGATGAGATTACAGCCTACTATGTTCGAACGCTTGTGGAAAGCGGCATCGAAGTCTATCGCGTTGAGGAAGAAAGGCAATCGCTGGAGGACTTGTTCCTGAAGCTGACCGACGGAGAGGAGAGTCTATGATGCTGCTCCAGCTGCTCGCCGTCGAACGGCTCAAAATCCGCCGTAAAGGCATTTGGCCGCTTATTGCAGCCGGCGGCTTCGGTGTCGTCCTGCTTGAGGCTGCCAATTATGCGGTCCGATATGATTATCTCATCCAGCAGTCTGCCGATGATCCTTGGGGAAGCATGCTGCACGATATTCATTTTATGGCGGTGCCGTCTCTCATGATGGGTCTGACCATTATTGCCTCTATGCTGGCAGGCGTTGAGCATGCGACTAACTCATGGAAACAGACGCTGGCACTGCCGCTGTCCCGCTTATCCGTGTATGCTGCCAAGTTCCTGCTGCTCATCGGGCTCATGCTCGCTGCTTGTACCATGCTGGCGGTTGGCTCCATCGTACTTGGACTGTGTCTGTCCCTTGGGACCGATATACCTTATGCCGAGCTGCTGCGCATCAGCTATCTCCCGATGCTCGCAGCGCTTCCAATAGGAGCGGTACAGCTGTGGCTGTCTGTCTCACTGGCGAATCAGGCCATTCCATTGACGGTCGGTATCCTCGGTACAGTTGTGTCGATGTTTGGCGCAACGCTCCAAGATTACATTCCATACAAATGGCCGATGCTTATCAACCACTGGAATGAGCCGTTAATCTCTGCTGCGCTAGGCCTCGCTGTCGGGCTAGTGATTTATCTTGCTGGAAGCGTCCATTTCGTAAGAAAGGACGTGAAGTAACATGTGGTCTGTCTTAAGCTCTGAATGGATCAAGTGGCGCAAGTCGCCAATAGTGTGGCTTATATTCGTAAGTCCTGCTCTATGTACGCTCATTGGCCTGATTGAGAGTGAGGATGGGGGAAGCAATCAGTGGATTCAACTGCTCCAAATGATGGGCGTTATGCACGCTCTCCTTCTGCTGCCATTGCTTACTGGCGTATTCGCCGCAGCTGTATGCAGACTGGAGCATGCAGGCGGCGGCTGGAAGCAGCTGCTGGCGCTGCCGGTCAGCCGAAGCGCGGTGTTCATCGGCAAATTTATTTCCGTTATGCTGCTCCTCCTTGCAACGCAAGTCGTGTTCCTTGCCGACCTGCTGCTCGTAGGGACAATTAAAGGCTACACCGATCCAATCCAATGGTCGGGGCTGCTGTTCAGCATGATCGGCAGTTGGCTCGCCTGCATGCCGCTGGCCGCCCTGCAGATGGGCGTATCGGTCGGTTGGGCCAGCTTCGCAGCACCGCTCGCGATTAATGCGATCTTCACGCTGCCGAACATTATGATCGCGAACTCGGAGCGGTTCGCGCCATACTATCCTTGGGATTATCCAGTGCTCCTCATGCTGTCCCAGCAAATTGCTGACAGTGCGGATGACTTCCAACTGCCGATGAAGACGTTATATACGGTCATGAGCGTCAGCTTCATTCTGTTCTTTATGGGTGGGCATACGTACTTCCGGCGGAAGTCGATTTAGGTCCCCTTTATAAGAAGGGTCCCAGGGGCGGCGAACCTCCTGGGACCCTTTTTTTACTCACTAGTCTTCCTGCGAGGAGGAATTATTGCCCCTTAGGCGCCGTTTATTCTGGGCATCCCCCTGTTCCTCGCCTCTATTGCACTAACAGTTGCCGTTTCACCTATTCGACCACAATCGCCCGTTTCGAACGCCTAGCGGTTGTCAGCGGGCTTATTCATGAACGGAATTGCTTTGCAGCTGCCATACCGAGAGCTAGTGCGCCGCACAAGCCGGCATTGTCGCCAAGAGCCGGTGGAACGATGTAGCTGTCAATGCCTTCCGTCAGCTGAGAGGCGCTCACGTACCCGTTCAGCAGACGCTTCACTTCTGCTCGAATGAGCGGGAACAGCTGCTGTTGATGCATGACACCACCGCCGAGAATGACCTTCTGAGGCGATAACATCAGTACCGTGTTCGCTACCGACTGCGCAATATAGAAGGCCTCCATCTTCCAAGCCGGATGGTCAGCCGCTAACACATTACCTTTCATCCCCCAGCGCTTCTCGATCGCAGGGCCTGCCGCCATCCCTTCCAAGCAGTCACCGTGATAGGGACAGCAGCCAGCGAAGGTATCCTCTGCATGCCGACGCGTCAGCACATGACCACCCTCCGGATGCACGAGTCCATGTACGAGACGACCGTCGGCATAAACACCGACTCCGATACCAGTACCAATCGTATAATAAACGCAGCTATTCAACCCTTGTGCCGCTCCCCACACAGTCTCGCCATAGGCCGCCGCGTTCACATCTGTATCCCAGCCGTACGGCACATCGAACCACTGCTTCAGCGTCCCGAGAAAATCAAACCCTGACCAGCCCGGCTTCGGCGTAGTTGTCACATGACCGTAGTCCGCCTGTGATGGATTCAGCCCTATTGGACCAAATGAGCCAATGCCAATCGCATCAACGCTTTTGCCTTCGAAAAATGCCGCCACCCGCTTCAACGTCACCTCCGGCTGCTCCGTCGGAAAGCTTGTCCGCTCGTGAATCGCTCCGGTCTCGTCGCCGATGCCGCATACAAACTTCGTACCCCCCGCTTCTATCGCGCCAATTCGCATGTCGTATTCTCCTCGCTCTCTATAACAAGAAGACGGCCGCCGATTCGCGCACCGTCCCTTCTATCATTGCTATTTATTATAACGATTAATATCCGCGTTCTCTGAAGTACTCCAGGCAGATCTTCGCGCTCTCGAGCGACGACACTTGGAACTGCTCCTGCTCCACGATGAAGTATTCGATGCCTGCTTGCTCAGCAACGGCCAGTACCGGCTCGAAGTCTACAACGCCGCGGCCGATTTCCGTATCCTTCGTGCCATCGCCGAAATCCTTGAAGTGAGCGAGCGGCACACGGCCTGCATAGCGATTAATATAGTCAACCGGAACGGCGCCGCCCATATGCACCCAGCCCAGATCGAACTCGGCGATCAATTGTTCTGCCGAGAGATTTTGCAGCAGATGGTCCATAATCGTAACGCCTTCTATCTGCTTCAATTCGAAGTCATGGTTGTGATAACCAAAAATGAAGCCAGCTTCACGAGCCAAATCGGATGCACGCTTGAGTACAGCCGTCAGCTTGTTCACGTCTTCAATCGTTGGCACTTCCGGCATTGGCGCCCAAGGGACAACAATGTAAGTCAGGCCGATTTCCTTCGCATACACGAGTGCTTCTTTATAGGCTGCCCACATCTTGTCTTCTGGCTCAGACCATTGCAGCGGAATGTGTGCCGAAGGCGCTTTCAAGCCTGTCTCGTCTAATACCTTGCGAACCTCTGCTGCCGAATGACCGAAGAAGCCTGCGAACTCAACTGCCTCGTAGCCCAGCTCTGCGACTTTGCGAATTGTGCCGAGAAGATCTGTTTCTGTCAGATCACGAAGTGTATACAATTGGATGCCGATAAGCGGTTTTCCCATTTGAATAAGCACCACCTTATTGGATTGGACAATCTAAGCTCCTACATCTGATGATAAGGGTTGTCCTTCATCGTTGCTATGTCGGTTTGTGCACGGAATATTTGTATTTTTGTCATTCACACATACAAATCAATGATATTGTTCCGCTGAGAACGAAGGTTTAAGCATGACACCAAATAAAAAACTCACCCCTAGCCTCGGACGCTAGGGGTGAGCTTGGATAACCGCTATGACGAGCGGTTATTATTATTTGTTGAAGTTCTTGAGGTTGTAGAACGCGCTTGCGCCTGCGTATTGAGCCGTAGCACCCAGTTGGTCCTCGATGCGGAGCAATTGGTTGTACTTCGCTACGCGGTCCGTACGGGAAGGAGCACCTGTTTTGATTTGGCCAGCGTTCGTTGCAACTGCGATGTCAGCGATCGTGCTGTCCTCGGACTCACCGGAACGGTGGGAGATAACAGCCGTGTAGCCAGCGCGTTTAGCCATTTCGATCGCATCGAACGTTTCCGTCAGCGAGCCGATTTGGTTAACTTTAACGAGGATCGAGTTACCTACGCCTTGCTCGATACCGTCTTTGAGGCGAACCGTGTTCGTTACGAACAGGTCGTCACCAACGAGCTGTACTTTGCCGCCGAGACGGTCAGTGAGGAGCTTCCAACCTTCCCAGTCGTCTTCGGAGCAGCCGTCTTCGATCGTGATGATTGGGTATTTGTCAGCCCACGAAGCGAGCAGGTCCACGAACTCAGCGGACGTGTAGGACTTGCCTTCGCCTTCGAGGTGGTATTTGCCGTCTTTGTAGAACTCAGTCGATGCAACGTCCATACCGAGGAATACGTCAACGCCTGGCTTGTAGCCTGCGCGCTCGATAGCAGCGATGATCGTCGTGATTGCTTCTTCGTTCGTACCGAAGTTAGGTGCGAAGCCGCCTTCGTCGCCTACTGCCGTGTTCAGGCCTTTATCGTGCAGAACTGCCTTCAGGTTGTGGAAGATTTCTGCGCCTACGCGCAGAGCTTCTTTGAACGTTGGAGCGCCAACAGGCAGAACCATGAACTCTTGTACGTCAACGTTGTTGTCCGCGTGAGCGCCGCCGTTAACGATGTTCATCATTGGAACTGGAAGTACCTTCGCGTTGAAGCCGCCGAGGTACGTGTACAGCGATACGTCAAGAGCGTCAGCAGCAGCGCGAGCTACAGCCATCGATACAGCGAGGATCGCGTTAGCGCCCAGCTTGCCTTTGTTGTGCGTGCCGTCGAGCTCGATCATTTTGCGGTCGATTGCTACTTGGTCAAGAGCGTCCAGACCGATGATTTCAGGCGCGATGATGGAGTTAACATTGTCAACTGCTTTGATTACGCCTTTGCCCAGGTAACGGCTTTTGTCGCCGTCGCGCAGTTCTACTGCTTCGTACGCGCCCGTCGATGCGCCGGATGGTACGATTGCGCGGCCTTTACCGCCGGATTCAAGAGTTACTTCAACTTCAACAGTTGGGTTACCGCGGGAGTCGAGGACTTCGCGTGCATATACGTCAGCAATGATAGACATGGATGGTAACACTCCTTCTTCATCTTTAAGTTGTAATGGTTGCAAGTACCATAGAAACCAACATTCCTATGGTATACGAAAATCGCTTCGAATGCACGTCCTAGCTGCGCAGTCCGACATTATTTTCGCGAAAAAATAAGAACATCCTGCACTGGCCGGCATTGTATCTGAACGAGTCTCTCCACCCGCAGCCGAACCAAGCGCATTTGGGATATGCATGGTATTACTTAACGATCGATTCGCCTGTCATTTCAACTGGCTGCTTCAGCTCAAGGAACTTCAGGATCGTTGGTGCGATGTCAGCGAGAATGCCGCCTTCGCGCAGCTCAACCCCTTGCTTCGTCACGATGAACGGAACCGGATTCGTCGTATGTGCCGTGAACGGACGACCGCTCTCATCGATAACCATATCCGCGTTGCCGTGGTCAGCCGTGATGAGCGCAACGCCGCCCTTCGCCAGAACCGCTTCAACTACTTTGCCCAAGCACTCGTCCGTCGCTTCTACTGCCTTGATCGTAGGCTCCAGCATACCGGAGTGACCGACCATGTCAGGGTTCGCGAAGTTGAGGATGATTGCATCGTGCTTATCCGCTTCGATCTCAGCGACCGCAGCTGCAGCAACCTCATAAGCGCTCATCTCAGGCTTCAAGTCATATGTTGCAACCTTCGGCGAGTTGATCAGGATGCGTGTTTCGCCTTCCAGCTCTACATCGCGTCCGCCGCTGAAGAAGAACGTTACGTGCGGATATTTCTCCGTCTCTGCAATACGCAGCTGCTTCTTGCCGTTCTGAACGAGCACTTCGCCCAGCGTATTGTCGAGGTTCTTCGGCGAGTAGGCCACATAGCCGCCAACGGTCTCGCTGAACAGCGTCAGGCAGACGAAGTGCAGGTTGTTCGGGTGATTCTCGCCACGGTCGAAGCCGCGGAAATCTTCGTTCGTGAACACCTGCGACAGCTGAATCGCACGGTCAGGACGGAAGTTGAAGAACACGACCGAATCTTCCGATTCAACGAGTCCTACTGGCTTGCCATCTTCAACGATAACCGTCGGCATAACGAACTCGTCCATTACCGACTTCTCGTACGATTCCTTCACTGCTTGCAGCGCGTCCGTATATTGAGGACCTTCGCCGTATACCATTGAGCGGTACGATTTCTCCGTACGCTCCCAACGCTTGTCGCGGTCCATTGCATAGTAGCGGCCTTGTACAGTCGCGATCTTGCCTACGCCAACTTCTGCGATTTTCGCTTGGAGCTGTTCCAGATACCCGACTGCGCTGTCTGGCGATACGTCGCGTCCATCGAGGAATGCATGGATGAACACATCGTTCATTTCTTCCTTCTTCGCCAGCTCAAGCAGAGCGAACAGGTGCTCGATGTGGCTGTGTACGCCGCCGTCGGACAGCAGGCCGTACAGGTGAAGCTTCTTGCCACCCGTCTTCGCTTGGCGAACCGCTGTTACGAGCGTCTCGTTGTCGAAGAACTCACGGTCGCGGATCGACTTGCTGATGCGAGTCAGGTCCTGATATACGATACGGCCAGCGCCGATGTTCAAATGACCAACTTCAGAGTTGCCCATTTGACCTTCTGGCAAACCTACTGCTTCGCCGCATGCCGTCAGCGTCGTGTGCGGATACGTCGACCAGTAGCGGTCGTAGTTCGGTTTGTTTGCTTGCGCTACGGCGTTGCCAACAACGTCGTTACGAAGTCCGAAGCCGTCAAGAATGATCAGTGCTACCGGTTTAGGTGCTGTCATCTTACTTCGCTCCTTCAACCAGCGCGATGTAGGATGCTGGCTCGAGGCTTGCGCCGCCTACCAGTGCGCCGTCGATGTTCGCTTGGCCGAGGTACTCGGTTACGTTGTTAGGCTTCACGCTGCCGCCGTATTGGATGCGAACAGCGTAAGCCGTTGCTTCGCCGTACAGGCCAGCCACGATGCCGCGGATATAAGCGATAACGTCCTCAGCGTCAGCCGCCGTCGACGATTTGCCCGTTCCGATTGCCCAGATTGGCTCATATGCAATAACAACTTGTGCTGCTTGCTCAGCCGACAGGCCTTGGAATGCAGCTTCTGTTTGTACTTTGCACACTTCTTTCGTTTGATCGGCTTCGCGCTCTTCGAGCTTCTCGCCAACGCAGACGATTGGCGTCAAGCCGTGCTTGAATGCCGCGTGCGTTTTCTTGTTTACGATTTCGTCCGTCTCAGCGAAGTATGCACGACGCTCGGAGTGGCCGATAATCACATATTTCACGCCAAGGTCAGCCAGCATAACGCCGCTGATTTCGCCAGTGAATGCGCCGTTGTCTTCGAAGTGAAGGTTCTGTGCGCCGATTGCGATGCTCGTGCCTTTCGCAGCTTCTACGAGAGCTGGAAGAGCTGTGAATGGTGCGCAGATGACGCTCTCTACACCGTCAACCTCCGCTTTGCCTTTCACTTCGGAGAAGAACGATTGTGCTTCGCCAACCGTTTTGAACATTTTCCAGTTGCCAGCAATGATCGGTTTTCTGCTCATGTCAGAGAAATCTCCCTTCAAGTGCATTTATTTATTAAAAATCCGTAAGCTATTCAGCACCGAGAAGGCTGCTTCAGACTGAAGAACGAGTAGCGCAATGTAGGCAAAACCTACATGAGCTGCAAGGTTTCCGCAGGAAACCTACTTCGGAAGCTTAAGCTCTGCAGTTCGAGGGCTGGAGCAAGATTCGATGTCGAATAAGCTTACAGTCAATCTTCGTGATCAATAGCCTTACTTGTCGTTGAGTGCTACTACGCCTGGAAGGGCTTTGCCTTCCATGAACTCGAGGGAAGCGCCGCCGCCCGTCGAGATGTGGTCCATACGGTCAGCCAGTTGGAACTTCTCAGCTGCTGCAGCCGAGTCGCCGCCGCCGATAACCGTGTAACCAGCCGTCTCAGCGCAAGCTTGTGCTACTGCACGCGTACCATGCGAGAATGGCTCGATTTCGAATACGCCCATTGGTCCGTTCCATACAACGAGCTTCGAGTTTTTGATAACGTCTGCGTAGATTTCACGCGTCTTCGGACCGATGTCGATGCCTTCCCATTCAGCTGGGATGCCGTCTACACCAACGATTTGCGTGTTAGCGTCTGCGCTGAAGTCATCCGTTACAACGATGTCCACTGGCAGATACAGGTTCTTGCCAAGCTTCTTCGCTTTCTCGATGAACTCAAGCGTCAGATCGAGCTTGCTGTTGTCGAGCAGCGATTTGCCAACTTCATGGCCTTGTGCTTTGAGGAACGTGTACGACAGACCGCCACCGATGAGAATGTTGTCTGCGATTTCGATCATTTTGTTGATTACGTCGATTTTGTCCTTAACTTTCGAACCGCCAACGATAGCCGTGAAAGGACGCTCTGGGTTGTTCAGCGCTTTGCCGAGAACATCGAGCTCTTTCTCTACGAGCAGACCGGATACAGCTGGAAGCAGGTGAGCGATGCCTTCCGTCGAAGCATGGGCACGGTGAGCAGCGCCGAATGCGTCGTTCACGAACAGGTCAGCCAGCTCAGCGAATTGCTTCGCGAGCTCTGGATCGTTCTTCTCTTCGCCTGCGTTAAAGCGAACATTCTCAAGAAGCAGCACATCGCCAGCTTGCAATGCAGCTACTTGTGCTTTAACTGCATCGCCAACTACCTCGTTCGCTTTCGCAACTGGCTTGCCGAGCAGCTCGGACAGACGCTCAGCAGCTGGCGTCAGACGCAGCTCTTCAACCACTTGACCATTCGGACGGCCCATGTGGGAAGCGAGAATGATTTTGGCACCGCCTTCGATCAGGAACTTAATCGTAGGGAGCGTTTCACGGATACGCGTGTCATCCGTAATTTTGCCGTTTTCGAGCGGTACGTTGAAATCGACGCGTACGAATACGCGTCTACCTGCGACTTGAACGTCGCGAACACTTTTCTTGTTCATTAGAGAAAGCCTCCTTCGGAATAGGCGAAGATGAAAGTTTAAGTACAGCGACCGATTGCGATCGCCCTCAGCGCATTAGCCACACGCAGATCGCTACAGCGAGCTGGCATCGAAGCACCTGTAAATAATAAAAAAAACGTTCCTTCGAAGAAGGAACGTCAAACCATTGGTTCAGCCCCCGCCGATAAGGCGGAAGGCGCGAACCAAGGGCCATAGCTCCGTACAGGAGCTGCGGCCCCCTGGTCCCGCCGGAACGGCGGCATCCCTTCCGTTACACGGGTGCGCCGCCGCCAAAGCGTGTCCGTCAGGACGAAAGCGTTCCTAGCACATAGTCATGCAGGAGCACCCGCCGTCCCTCCTACGCCCCAATACGGGGGTCCAGGGGGCGTAGCGCCCCGGGGCCCCCTACACGCATTCTCCGGAGGCAAATCGCTCCGCAAGCATGAGGGGGTTGGGGAATAGAAATCCTTACAGGCCTTTGCTTGCGATGAATGCAGCAAGGTCAACTACGCGGTTCGAGTAGCCCCACTCGTTGTCGTACCAGGAAACAACTTTAACCATGTTGCCTTCAACAACCATCGTCGACAGTGCGTCAACCGTGGAGGAAGCTGGGTCGCCGTTGTAGTCGCTCGATACGAGCGGCTCTTCGGAGTAGTTAAGGATGCCTTTGAGCGAAGTTTCGGAAGCTGCTTTCAGAGCTGCGTTAACTTCTTCAACCGTTACGTTAACTTTCAGTTCAGCAACGAGGTCCGTTACCGATACGTTAGGCGTAGGAACGCGCATAGCCATGCCGTTCAGTTTGCCTTTCAGTTCTGGCAGTACGAGGGATACTGCTTTAGCAGCGCCCGTCGACGATGGAATGATGTTCTCTGCAGCAGCGCGTGCGCGGCGCAGGTCTTTGTGAGGTACGTCCAGAACGGATTGGTCGTTCGTGTACGAGTGAACCGTCGTCATCATACCTTTTACGATGCCGAATTTATCGTTAAGAACTTTCGCGAATGGCGCGAGGCAGTTCGTCGTGCAAGAAGCGTTGGAGATAACCGTGTGAGCGGAAGCGTCGTACTTGTCTTGGTTAACGCCCATAACGATCGTGATGTCTTCGTTCGTAGCTGGAGCGGAGATGATAACCTTCTTAGCGCCGCCTTTGAGGTGGAGCTCAGCTTTTTCTTTAGCCGTGAAGATACCCGTCGATTCAACAACGATCTCAGCACCTACGGATGCCCAAGGGAGGTTTTCTGGGTTGCGCTCAGCAAATACTTTGATTTCTTTGCCGTTAACGATCAGCGCGCCTTCTTTAGCTTCAACCGTACCTTCAAGCGTGCCGTGCGTCGTGTCATATTTGAGCAGGTGAGCCAGCGTTTTCGTATCCGTCAGGTCGTTTACTGCAACAATCTCAACTGCTGGGTTGTTCAGCGCTGCGCGGAACACGTTACGGCCGATACGGCCAAATCCGTTAATACCAACTTTAACCATTTTGGAAATTCCTCCTAGACAATAAGTGTTATATACTCAAGACGATATACGACCCTGAATTTCTGCCGTGAGATCGTCAAGATATCCTGTTCAGAACGCACCTTATTAAGCATTGCCCAAATTGGCCTCATCAATAATCCTAACAATGACTTGTGCTGCAGCTTCGTCTGTAACAAGCACATCATCGTGTCCGAATTTCATGACGGCGGCAATCGCCTCGCCCTTGCTTTGTCCTCCGGCAACCGCAATAACAACCTCTGTCGCTACAATATCCTCGAGCCGCAGGCCCGCGGTGTGCATTTTGTGAACGACTGCTCCATTCCGGTCAAAATAATACCCGAACGACTCCGCCAGCGCGCCCTCGGCTCTCATCGCATCAACCGATGCCTGATCCACCTTGCGGCGTCTTGCCATGACCATCGCGTCTCCAATCCCGTGGACGACGATTCTTGCCTTCCGGATGACATTCACGATTTCCTGAATGTTCGGCTCTTGCATAAGCGTGACATACGCTTCTTCGCCCAGATGATCGGGCACATGAAGCAGTCGATACTGCGCGCCGGTCCGCTTCGCCATCATCGAGGCAATCGTGTTCGCCTGGTAGTCCAAGCTCTCACCTAGCCCGCCTCGTGCGGGTACGAACCAGTTCGTCGGTAGCGGCATTGGCGATGTCAGATGGTTTGCCACCTGCGCCATTGTCGTTCCGCCTGTTACGGCGACGACATCGTCCTTGTTCAGCAATCGGGTCAATGCTTGGCTCGCAGCGCGGCCCAGCTCCCGCTTCGCTGTCTTCGAGGTATCAGAGTCGCCTGGTACGATATGCACTCGCTTCAGTCCATAATGGCGTCGGATCTTATCCTCCATATCGGATAAGCCGAACCATTCCTTGAACATCGGTTCCATCTCTGCAAGCAGCATGCGTCCTTGCTCACTGATGCGCATTCCAGAGGCATGAATCTCCAGCAGACCTTGCGCTTTCAAATAGTCGGTCTCGGCACGAAGCACGCGTTCCGTCATTCCGAGGGCTCCGGCTAACGCGCGCCGTCCGACAGAGTCAGACAGCATAACTTGATGCAGGATGAAGTAACGTTTCCTCATGACTTCCAATAAATCCGGCACAAGCTGCTGCTGCAGTTCGATCATGGGTCGCATCTAGCGCATTCACTCCACTACAGCCGAATTCTTGCTTAAAGAGGTTGTTCATAAAATCGGACGAAAACCGAACTTTCTGAACTCGCACTTTAGCATATGAAGAAACATTGATGGGCTAATGATGAGTTGGACATTTCGCGTCCCGCATACTCATTTTAAGTCCCACCACTATTTTATCGAATAGCGGAAAAGACTGCAAGTTCCTTTTCGCCCATGTAACCGTTTTCCGACACGGATTAGACAACTTTTATTTTTCTCAGAGTCCGAGACTTGCAATCCTATGGAAATTAAGGTATGATAATTCTCGTTCCGCTTTTTTGCGCCCGTGGTCCAATGGATATGACGTAGGCCTCCGGAGCCTGAGATCTAGGTTCGATTCCTAGCGGGCGCGCCACTTAATACGAATGATAGAACCGGCCGATAAGGTCGGTTTTTTTCTGTCCAGCCATATGAAGCTGCCATCGCAGCACCAAGCTCATACCTGAATCGGAATTGCTGACAATAGGCGGCTGGTATAACGTCTGCTAGCCCCTTGAAGTCATTCGAGTCGAGTGACTCCACTGCACTTTATACAATAGAAAGCTGCTGTTTTGCTCTTCTATGAGCCCTTCGTTGCAGTTCATACAATAGAATCCCGCTTCCCAGCCCTCTTGAAGTCGGTTCCGCCAGCTTGCCCTAATTCCTGTTGCACGATTTACAACGACACTTCGATTTCGCAACCTCGTCAGCCCTTTCTATTGCACACTTTACAACGAAACGAAAGCCTCAGACGTACATACCCGTGTTAACCGCCGTCGGATACCAACAGATTGACAACAAATCATCCATCCCCGCACTACTCCTGATAGCTTGCACCATTCCTCTTACTTCTCCCCTTCTACACCGATCACTCACGCCTATTTCATACGCTTCCAGCCATCTTGTTGGTCATCGGCAGACACCCGTCAGCACCTGTTTGACTTTCTTTGACTTTTACTGATCAATCCGCTATTATAAAATTCATCAGCAGCACTATCGCATCCACTTAGCTGCGGATCTGCAACTTTCGTTCTCGAGCGTTTGCAGCGCGCCGCATCTGACCATGCTAGTGCTGAGCTATATTACATTTCCTATTCGGGAGGGAACTTTCATGGATATGAACTATGTGCCAATGGTCATTGAGCAGAATAACCGCGGCGAGCGTGCGTACGACATTTACTCGCGGCTGCTGAAGGACCGTATTATTTTTCTCGGGACGCCGGTGAACGACCTTGTCGCCAACTCCATCATCGCGCAGATGTTGTTCCTTGCGGCAGACGATCCAGAGAAGGATATCTCCCTATACATTAATAGCCCAGGCGGCTCCATCTCGGCCGGTCTCGCCATCTACGACACGATGCAATTCATCAAACCGGACGTCTCCACGATCTGCGTAGGTATGGCTGCATCGATGGGCGCGTTCCTTCTTAATGCAGGTGCCAAAGGAAAACGCTATGCGCTTCCGAACGCGGAGGTTATGATTCATCAGCCGCTTGGCGGCGCCGAAGGTCAGGCGAGCGATATCGAGATTCGTGCCCGCCGCATCCTGAAGACGCGCGACAAGCTGAACCGCATTATGGCTGAACGCACGGGTCAATCGTTCGAAACAATCGAACGCGATACGGACCGTGACAACTTCATGAGTGCCGAAGAAGCACGTCAATACGGCCTGATCGACAAAGTCATCGACAAGCTGTAATCCGCTCTTCCACATGTACGACAGCAAGCCCCTCAATCCATAACGGAATGAGGGGCTTTTCTTCTTGATAACGCGCCTGGTCCTACTGCAGCATGGCTACGAATGCTTTCGCAGCTGTAGATAAGGGAACATCCTTTAATGTTGCAATGCCGATACGTCTGGATGGTATTGGCGGACTAATCGACAACTCTACCAGCTCGCCTCGGTCTAATAAATCCTCGATGAAATTCCTCACCACACATGCAATGCCAAATCCCGTTCGAGCAAATTCACTCAACAAATCCAAGCTGCCAAGCTCCATGCTCGGCGTTAGTACGACATCATTCGCGCCCGCCGCTCGATCGATGTGGGTTCTCGTTGCGCTGCCTTTCTCCAACAAGAGCAGCTCGTAGCGGCTTAGCTCCTCCCACACAAGTGACTTAGGCTGCTCGGCCGCCGTCCATTTGCGATATGCATTCGATACAACGAAGCAGTCCTGCACGATCATCCCCTCTTGAATATGCAGCTTCGGGTCCTCCAGCGGCAGATTCACAATGCCAAAGTCGATTGCGCCTTCCTTCAGCAGCTTGACTGTCTCGCGCGATGTTCGGTTCGTTACCTGAAACTGAATGCCAGGATATTGTTCATGGAATTGCTGCATGCGCGGCAGCAAATAATGTTTGCACAGCGTGTCGCCCGCCCCGATGCGCATCTCCCCTACCGTAAGTTCATGCCGCTCGGCTAATCTCCGCTCGCCTGCATGGATGAAATTAAAAGCCTGCTCGATATGCTGATACAGCACCTCGCCTTCCGCTGTCAGTTTGACACCTTTCGACGTTCGGAAGAACAGCTGGCCGCCAAGCTGCGACTCGAGCTGCTTAATGGCATGCGTGACCGCAGGCTGTGTAATATACAGCCGTTCAGCCGCTCCTGACAAACTCCCCGCCTTCGCCGTCCAATAGAAAGCGCGGTACCACTCCATATTTGTAACGAGGTCGCTCATACGATACTAATCCCCTTATTATGGATATTACCTGCATAAGTGCAGCATTAAAGTGTGAATCTTCAAGCCTTGAATGGCGTCACCCCGCATAAAATACATAGAGCCTTTTCCATGACAGCAACTTGATCGACTCTCAGCTGCGCAGTTCATTTCATTTAGCCTCAATGTATTAATCATAACGGTTATGTAAAGGAGGCGCTAACGATCAACCTTTATTCCCGTCGAGCTTTAATCGTTTCCGGAGGTCCGGCCTACCATGAACCCGAGGCAATCGGCCATCTATTAACGACTCTCCTTCGTCAAGCCGGATTTGATGTTGATAGTGCCGAGTCTTGGTCCGTAATGGACGATATAGAACATGTCCGGCAGTTCGACTTGATTGTCCCGAACTATACAGAAGGTACAATTACAACGCAACAAATGGACAATCTGCTGCAAGCGGCCTCGGAAGGAACCGGCATCGCCGGCCTGCATGGCGGCATGGGCTATGCCTTTCCTTGCAACACTCGCTTTCAGCTCATGACTGGCGGCGTATTCGCCGTCCATCCCGGCACCCGATATACCGTCTGTTTCACGAGTCCTCATCATCCCATCACCCACGGCCTAAGAGACTTCACACTGTCAACCGAACAGTACTATATGCTGCTGGATCCAAGCATCGAGGTGCTGGCTGCCTCCTATTACGAAGCTCACCCTCCGGAAGTATGGAGGCCTGTTTGGATGCCAGTCGCTTGGACCAAACGTTATGGACATGGGCGAGTGTTCTACCATTCGCTAGGCCACTCAACAGAGGTTCTGCTCATCCCCGAGGTTCTCACGCTGACGCAGCGCGGGATGCTATGGGCTGCCCGTTAAATACAAACAGAAGGAGGAACCTTCTTCATGAGATACGATATTGCACAGCACGGCGAATCGCTCGCCGAAGTCGCGGCGCGCAGAGGCATTCTTCTTACGCTGCTCCAAGCCGTTAATCCTCGCCTAGCATCCCGTCCCCACGCGCCGATCGGCGGACAGCCTGTCCGTCTGCCGGATACCTCTTTGCAACGTTCTTCCACCGATCAACCCGCTTGGATTCCGACAACCTCAGCAGAAAGCATGGCCTCCCGTGAATATGATGCGCTTATCATCGGTTCCGGTCATGGCGGCGGCGCCATGCTATGGAGGCTTTCGCGTCTGTGGAGCGGCACCTCTCGTTCGATCGGTGTCATTGAAGCCGGCGATCTGCTGCTGCCGACCCACTTCTACAACTTGCCGACCATGACATTGGCAAGATTCCGCAAGTACGTCATGGAGGTCGCTACACCGATTCCAGGCAGTCAATTTTATGAGATACACGCACTCGGAGGAAGAACGGTCTGCTGGCAGCTGGTCACGCCGCGTTTCCCAGCATTCGAGACTGCAAGCTGGCCAATCTCCCGAAGTGAACTCGAAGACTATTATGCAATTGCCGAACCGCTCATGAACGTCTCGAATGATTACCAGAAAGGCTCCTATCTCAATACCGTTCTGCTGGATCGGCTCCAGCGGCATGGCTACCTGAATGCCCGCGAGCTCCCCGTCGCCTTCGACCGCGACATGAGCAAATATGGACAGATGCATGCCAGTGCCGCCTTCAGCTCCATCAATCTAATGGCCGATGCCTTGAACCGAAAGCCATTCGACCTGGCCGTCCGAACCCGCGCAACCGCAATTATCCGAGAGGGCGAACGAGCAGCAGCCGTTCGCGTCGTCGCATCGGACGGTCGACAGCATATCATTCGAGCCAAGACCATCATTGTGTGCGGAAGCTCGTTTCAAACGCCTCGCCTGCTCTTGAATTCCGGTATTCCCGGACCAGCGATTGGCCACTATTTGACCACGCACACCATACTCGGTCTAACCGGCTCGATGTCACGCAAGCAATTTCCCGAGCTGCTTGGCGCTTATGGCATTCTCATGCAGGGCGAACCCGATAAACCCTATCAAGTTATGATCGGCGGCCCTCCTGAGGAGAACAATGCCTATCCACCGTTCGAGACGATTCCGCTGACCGATTCGATCAAGATGCAGGTGTCCGGCTTTGGAACAATTGAATCGAGGTATGACAATCGAGTAGAGCTAGATCCGACTTCGGTCGACGAGTGCGGCATGCCTGGCGTGCGTGTCCATTTCGCTTACAGCGAACAGGATCGGAGGGTGATTCAAACGATGGAAGCAGCGGTTGAATCGATCTACCGAGCGCTGCATGAACCTGGCGAGCCAGTCGCGCCATATACGGTCGGACCTGTCGTCGATGCGATTCACGACGCTGGCACCTGCCGAATGGGGACGGATCCGATTACCTCCGTTACCGATTCTTATGGTCAAGTCCATGGTGTTCCCGGCCTTTATATCGCCGACGCAAGCGTCATACCAACAAGCGGAACGGCGAATCCGTCCCTCACCGTCGCCGCTCTATCTATTCGCACAGCCGACAACATAGCTTTGAAACTCGCGCAGTCGCACCCCCTCTAATCGTCTCGATGCATAAGCGCGGGAGACCGGCAGCATACTAGGAAGAAAAAGGGAAGGTGAATCATGGTTGGGACAACGATATCCTCCTCTGACGGTAGCAACACCATCGACAATGGCGGAAAAAACTCCAGCACCGGTGGTATGCCTTCGGCACCGATTTCCCCGCGACTAGATGACAATCGGAATAAGCTGCGAGACATATTCGACCGAAGCACGGACCTCATTATCATTCCTTGGTCGTTCGGCCCCAATCTGGAATGCCATGCAATCGCTATTTATTATGATTCGCTGGTTCAGAGCCGAACGATCAACTTTATGAAATATACGCTGCAGGACCTTGCCCCTCATGAAGTCGGTCAGGCGACAGACGTCACGCTGCAGCAGATTATACAGTTCTATGAACATCACGGCGTTTCGGAGAAAAAGGGCGAGCTTGTTGATGATTTCGCGCTGGCCGTTCATTCCATCAGCAAAGGTTGCGTCCTTCTGTTCTTCGATGGATGGGACAAAGCCATTAGCTTCAATGCGCTTGCCATTGAAACTCGGCAGGTCGCCGAACCGACCAATGAATCCGTCGTTATGGGACCGCGTGAGAGCACGGTAGAGAATATATTCAAAAACATCGGTCTGCTTCGTCTGAGACTAAGAACACCTCATTTTAAACTGCAGCAAATTACGGCAGGAGGCGAGACCAAGACTGAAATCATCTACGGTTATGTGGACGGCGCCGTTGATCCGGAGCTTCTAAATGAATTCCACAGAAGAATGGAAATTGTCGAGCAATTAGAAATCATGGAAACCTCGTATGTGGAACAATTGATTGAGGATTCCTCTTATTCACCATTCCCACAGCATCGTTATACAGAACGCCCCGATGTTGCTGTAGCCGCGATGTTGGACGGCAAAATCGCCGTACTGGTGCAAGGCACGAGCGGAATACTGCTCTGTCCAGGATTGTTTACTGAATTTTTCCAATCCGGCGAGGATTATTATCAGCGGACGATCATCTCTTCCATGATTCGGTGGCTGCGGATCGTATCATTCATCATTGCCCTGACGCTTCCTAGCATCTACATAGCACTAACGACCTTTCATCCTGAGCTGATCCCGACCGTACTGCTGCTGGCCGTTATCGATGCCAGGGAAGGCATTCCGTTGCCCGCTTTCTTCGAAGCGCTTGTAATGGAGTTTTTCTTCGAGCTGCTGCGGGAAGCAGGCGTACGACTGCCTCGTCCTGTAGGGTCGGCCGTCAGCATCGTAGGCGCCCTCGTCATCGGTGACGCTGCCATCAGCGCTGGAATCGCCTCGCCGATCATGGTCATCGTCGTTGCGCTTACCGGGATTGCCTCGTTCACGATCCCCCAGTACAACATCGCGATTGCATTGCGGGTTTTACGCTTTCCGCTCATGATATCTGCTGCGTTCTTAGGCGGTTTCGGGATGATGATCTGCCTGCTGCTCATGCTGCTTCATCTCTGTCAGCTGCGCTCGCTCGGCCAGCCCTACTTGGCTCCGTTAGCGCCGCTCAGATTTAAACAGCTTAGGGATGTACTCGTGCGGGCGCCGCTTAAGACGCTGTTGAAACAGCCTCGCAACCGCCATATGCACGAAGGCGGCAAGTAACAGACTTAGCCTAAGTCCGAAAGGAAGAGAACCATGCTGCGCTTTCCCATCGCCTGCTGCCTCTTGATAACGATGCTGCTAGGATTAACAGGCTGTTGGAACAAGTATGAGCTCGTCGAGCTCGGCTTCGTGCTCGGTACTGCGCTCGATGAGGGCAAGGACGGCAGCATCATCCTTACAACCCAAATCTATCGCCCTTCCTCCGGCAGCACTGGGCAAGGCCCATCGAACGTCGTGTCGAATGTAATGGTGACAACAAGCAACGCTACGGTGTTCGAAGCGGTTCGGGATATTCCGATTCACCTTGGCCGCAAGGCGCAATGGAGCCATATGCGCGTAGTCATCATCTCGGAGCAGTTGGCCAAGCACCAGCCGCTTGGCCAACTGCTCGACTACTTCTCGCGCGACCATGAACCTCGGCAGACGCTAAACTTGATTATTACTGAAGGCCGCGCAGCCGACCTGCTTAAGAAAAGGCCGATGATTGAGAAAACGACAAGCCAACAGCTGCTTCGTTCGGTCGAGTACTCCCACTCGACGTCCGGCAAAACGATTCTCACTTCTTTGCTTGACGTTGCCATTCAGTTCAAAAGCGCGCATCCCGACACTGTCATTTCTTTTGTCCACAACAGCCCGGATGAAGCCGGCATTTTCTCCGCCGCGGGTCTAGGGTTATTCAAGCAAGAGAAACTGGTTGCAATAATGCCCGCTAAACACGTGCAGTCACTCAACATGCTGCGCAATCAATATAAGACTGGCATACTGGAGGTAGCATGCGAAGGTAAGAAGAAGACTACGGAAACGTTCGAAATCATCAAGCTCAATTCCCATGTGGCGCCTGTCTGGCAGCAAGGCAAAGTAGCGAGCATTCACGCCAACATAGAAATTGTCGGAGCGATCGGCGAAATGAAATGCATCCAAATCAAAACGACCAAAGACGAGCAAGCATTCATTAAGCTGCTGGAGCAGCAGGTTAAGAAGCAGGTACAAGCGGCCTACCGCTATATGCAAAAACGCCAGATCGAGGTTATCGGAATCGGCAATACGATCTATCGCAGCCGTCCGAAGACATGGTTTGCCATGAAGGATGAGTGGGATACGCAATTCTCGAAGCTTCCGCTCGACCTATCCGTGAAAGTGAAGATCGAGACAAGCGGCACGACAACAAGCGTTCCCGGTATGTCGAATGCGGGAGCTGGGTCATAACAATCGAACAACGTCTGATTGCATCAAGGAGGATAACGATGATTGAACGAGCGGTCCTCTTCGCGACCACATTCTGTCTGATGCTTGTCTATGACTTATTGTATTTGCGCCGCAAGCTGGACAAGCCCGCCCGGCTGGTTTACAGTGCTTTGCTGATTGTTTCATTGTATTTGGGGGCCGCCTTCGTAGCCAATCGAAATTGGCCAGATATTTATGATTTACTGTCTCCCTTTATTAGCAAAACCGCCATTTGGATCGATCAAATGCTGACGACACCTTCGATTTAAGCAAGGGAGGTTTACATATGCCGCAGATGAATAAAGAGAGTGTCTCCGCTTCGCAAATGTGCATTCTGTTCTTTGTATTCATGACGGGATCGTCGCTCATCAACGTGCCTGGTCCTCTTATTGCGAGGGCGAATAATGGCGCCTGGCTATCGTTGCTCCTTTCCGGTATCGCCGGGCTATGCGTACTGTCATGTCTCCTGTATTTGTATCGTCGATTTCCTGATCGCAGTTTCATTGAATACAGCAAACAATTGGTCGGCCCTTGGCTTACTGTGCTGCTATCCATAGGCTTCCTGTCATTTCTGTATCAAATGCAAGCTGCGATCGTACTCGATGTGAGCTTGTTCATGATCAGCTCGATGCTGCGAGAGACGCCGCTCTATGTGTTTTCCTTTTTCGTCTTTCTCGTCGCGGCTTTAACCGTTCGGGCGGGCATCGAGGTGATGGCCCGCATGTTCTCCATCATTCTGCTTGTCGTCGTTTTGTTCACAGGCTCCGTTCTGCTGCTTGCAATACCGGACTACCATCCTTCGTTCCTGCTTCCCATTATGCCGCAGGGGCTGAAGCCTGTCATGCATGGGGCGTACTTCGCTTACGGATTCCCGTATTCGGAGGTCATGCTATTCGGGATGTTGCTGCCGTTCGTGCAGCAAAGCAGCAGCAGCAAGCTTCCCCGCATGATGATAATGACCCTTATCATCAATATTGTGATCCTCTGCGTCTCGACAGTCTGCACGATCATGATGTTCGGACCGCTCGCAGGCGAACGAGCCTATGCATTATTTGCCCTTGCTCGCAATGTTGAGGTGCAAGAAATCATCCAGCGCATCGAATCGGTCATCGGGCTTTCCCTGATCGCAGGCTCCTTCATGAAAACGACCGTTACGCTGTATGTGTTGAACATGGTTATTTCCCAGCTCTGCGGCATTCGAAATCTGCGGTTGCTGATCATGCCGCTAGCTTTTATCGGTTTCGTCAGCTCTAACATAATCTATAAGGGACAGATGAGCTGGGGCCAAATCGTAGCGGTCTGGCATCCGGTATGGTCGGTGCTCGGCTTGACCGTTCCGCTGCTAATTATTACAGTCATTGCAAGACTTCGTCCGAAGGTACAATAACGCAAGCGCAGGTTTTCTATAGCTTACGAATAAAAGCTGGCTATCGGATGGTGCCAGTTTATTTGTTATGTCAAGCATCTCTTACAGCTTCCGATAGCCCCTTCCATAAACTATGTTTATATCGATCATAATTTATATTCATTTCATTAATATCATTATCGCATTTATAATCAATTTTGAAAATTCAATCATGTTTAGAGGAGTGAATCGAATGCGTGTAACAGCAGTAGTAGGGGCGAATTGGGGAGATGAGGGTAAGGGAAAAATAACGGACCTTCTGGCTGAGCAATATCGCTGCGTCGTCCGATACCAAGGCGGCAGTAATGCGGGACATACAATCATTAATGCATTCGGCGGATTCGCGCTGCACCTGCTGCCATCGGGCGTGTTCACACCTGGTACGACGAACGTGATCGGTCCAGGCGTTGCCTTCAATCCAGAAGACTTCCTGTGTGAGTACGATAATCTGCTGGCCAGCGGTATCTCCAAGCCAGATATTCGTATTTCTGACCGTGCACAGCTTGTACTTCCTTATCACATAGAACTGGACGCACGCGAGGAGGCACGTCTTGGCGCTCAGAGCTTCGGCTCAACGCGCTCCGGCATCGCCCCCTTCTATGCAGACAAGGCACTCAAAATCGGCATCCCGATCAGCGCACTGCTAGGCGATGAAGCGCAGCTTCGCCAGCGAATCCAGGCTGCACTCGTAACTAAAAATACATTGCTGCAGCAGTTCTACCAGGCCGCCCCCATTGACGGCGATCGTATTGCTGATCGGCTGCTCGCCTTGAAGAGCCGATTAACGCCTTTCATTGCGAATACGACCGTCTTGCTGCATCAAACACTCGCTGCCGGAGAGTCCATTCTCGTTGAAGGTCAGCTCGGCGCGCTTCGCGATCCTGACCATGGCATCTTCCCCTACGTCACTTCCTCATCCACACTAGCCGGCTACGCTTCGATCGGAGCAGGCGTTCCACCACACGCGATCAATCGCATCATTGCGGTAACCAAAGCTTACTCCAGCTGTGTAGGCGCTGGACCATTCGTAACGGAGCTGGCGGGCGATGCCGCTGAGCAACTGCGTCGTCTTGGCGGCAATACAGGCGAGTACGGGGTGAAGACCAAACGTCCACGCCGCGTCGGCTGGTTCGATGCTGTTGCTACTCGCTACGGTTGCATGATACAAGGTGCGCACGAGGTCGCGCTCACCAATCTCGATGTGCTCGGCTATTTGGACGAAATCCCAGTCTGCACAGGCTATCTTGTGAACGGCCAAGTAACGAAAGAATTTCTGCCAGCGGATCAATTAGCACAGGCTGCTCCCGTCCTCACGACGCTGCCAGGCTGGCGCTGCGACATCTCTCACATTCGCTCGTTCGACCAGCTTCCGCCACAAACCCAGCAATACGTCCGATGGATCGAGCAAGCTATCGGTGTACCCATCCGTATCGTCTCCGTCGGTCCGAATCGGGAACAGACGATCTACCGTTCTTAAGTGCCTGACATATCGGACAATAACTGCAGTCAAGTAGAGTTAACCTAAGTAGAGCCGTGCCCGTAAGGGGCACGGCTCTATTTGCACGCAGCAGCTCACACTCACATTGTCATTGCATTTCGTACAACAGAAAACGCAACCGTTACTCCTCCACCACAGCTTGATTGCAATTTGTACAACAGAACAGGCAACAAACACCTATTTGAGCGCTTACCCCAACCAATCAGTTAGTTCTCATTGCACGAAATGCAATGCAACTATCCAATAGGAGTGGAACTTACCTTTTCTATTGCACGAAATACAATAGAACCTCCAAGCATGTTATTGAGTAACTAACTCCGTAGATCAACCCTAACCTATCCATAAGCTCGAACGAAAGTTGTGCCCCACAGGGGCACGCGACTCCCAGCACGCAATCCCCTCCCATGCTCCTCTGTCCTGCTGCCGACACTTTCCGGGGTCCAGGGGGCGGGAGCCCCCTGGGGCCCTCCCTTGCAGGGAGGGTTTGGGTGGGTAGAAAAAAATTAAAAAGACCCCCATATAGGGGGTCTTGCTAACTCGTCATCCGGACGATTATTGGTTCTCGAGCTCTTCTTTGCTTACCAGATTGACTAAAGCGGTTACAGCCTGATCTGCGTCAGAACCTTCAGCGCTAATGTGAATCTCCGTGCCGGAACTAATCGCAAGGCTCATGATGCCCATAATCGATTTAGCATTCACTTTCTTGTCGTCTTTCTCCACGAACACTTCGGACGAGAATTTATTAGCTTCTTGAACGAATAAAGCTGCTGGTCTTGCGTGCAGACCTGTTTTCAGACGAACGACAACGGGATGTCTTGTCATGGAAACCATACCCCCTACACATATTTCTATTGACATGAATGGAATCAGTCGTAATTCAGCGCAAAATCGCTTCTAAGCTGATGAAACTGCCGCAAACGCGGCATTTTGTTAATTATTATATCATTATCGCGCTTGTTGCACTAGGGAAAACGTCAGCCGTTACGTATTTTTTCAGCCAATTCATCAATTTTCCTCAGCCGATGGTTAACACCTGACTTGCTGACCTTCCCTTTGAGCAGCTCGCCGACTTCTGTCAAATTCATATCGGGATGCATCAGCCTAATTTCGGCTACTTCACGCAGCTTCTCTGGCAGCTGATCAAGCCCTAGCTCCTTCTGCAGCAGCTTAATATTATCGATTTGCCGTACGGCTGCACCAATTGTCTTATTCAAATTCGCTGTCTCGCAATTCACGATCCGATTGACGGAGTTGCGCATGTCGCGCATAATGCGAACGTCTTCAAATTTGAACAGCGCTTGGTGAGCGCCGATAATGTTCAGCAGCTCAATAATTTTCTCGCCCTCTTTGATGTAGAAAATAAAACCCTTCTTCCGCTCGATGCAGCGTGCGTTCAATTCGAACTTATTCGCCAGGTCGGTGAGCGCTTGGCAGTGCTCCTCATACATCGATGCGATCTCCAGGTGATAGGACGAGCCCTCTGGATTGTTGACCGATCCGCCCGCAAGGAAAGCGCCGCGAAGGTAAGACCGCTTGCAGCATGACTTCTTAATGATTTCTTTGTCGATTCCCTGCTGAAACAGAAAGCCGTCCGACACAATGCTTAGCTGCTTCAGTATTTCCTGAACTTTCGTTGGTATACGCACGATGTACACATTATTTTTCTTCAACCGCATCTTCTTCTGCACGAGCAGCTCTGTATGCACATCGAACTGCTTCTTGAGAAGGCTGTAGATCCGTCTAGCAATGGCCGCATTCTCCGTTGAGATATCGAGAATCACTTTGCGGTTCGACAACGACACAGAGCCGTTCATGCGGATCAATGCGGACAGTTCAGCCCTCTCGCAGCAGGCGTCCAATTCAATCATTGTCAGTTCTTTTTTGGTTTGTGCCGCAAAGGACATATCGATTCACCTCTTCCGTGTCATCCAGTCGTCTACTAGTTGAAAAATATGCTGACTCAGCCTTTCTGCATCATGCCGCAAATACGTGCGGAATAACACCAGCCGGTCAGCGATTACTTTGTAACCGCGCTTCTTCACTTCATCCAGGTCGAGATGGACCGCCTTCGCGCCCTTCTCGGCATACTTGCTCTGAACCTGCGGCGGGATCTCACCGTCATTAACAATAACATAATCAAACAAATGATATCCAATATGATTATAGATCGCTTCGAGATGATCGCCCACCGAGTAATTATCCGTCTCGCCTGGCTGTGTCATAACGTTGCAGACGAACATCTTGAGCGCTTCTGACGAAACAATCGCCTCAGCAAGCTTCGGCACAATCAGATTCGGAATAATACTCGTGTACAAGCTGCCAGGGCCGATCAATATGGCATCAGCCTCTTGAATCGCTTCGACCGCTTCCGCAAGCGGCTCAACGTTTGCAGGTTCAATGAACACACGTTTGATCGCCTTGCCTGCCTTTGGAATCATTGATTCTCCAGAAACGATCGTGCCATCCATCATCTCGCCCTTCAGCACAATCGCTTGGCCGGCTGCCGGAAGCACACGTCCCCGAACCGCGAGTACGCGGCTAAGCTCTCTGACGCCCGATACGAAGTCGCCGGATATATCCGTAATAGCTGCAAGCATGAGATTGCCGAGACTGTGGCCTGCAAGGCCTGCGCCGCTGTTGAATCGATAGTTAAGCAAATTCGATAACAGCGGCTCTACATCGGCAAGTGCTAGCAGCACGTTGCGAATATCGCCTGGCGGCGGGATATGGAGCTCATTGCGCAAGATGCCGGAGCTTCCTCCGTCATCCGCAACCGTCACGATTGCCGTTATGTCGAGCGGCTTCTCTTTAAGGCCGCGCAGCATAACCGACAATCCGGTCCCACCGCCGATTACGACGATCTTAGGGCGCACGGATGCCGATTGTTCACTGCCTTTCATTCACGCACCCCATTTAATGCCGATCCCGGTCGGAGTCACGATGGCTGACGCGCACCGTTTCTGTATCGCTGCTCCCGAGCATTCGGCCCAAGTATTCGGCAATCGCCACAGATCGATGCTTGCCGCCTGTACATCCAATACCGACGACAACCTGGCTTTTGCCTTCCTTCCGGTACAGCGGGATAAGAAAGTTCAGCATATCAAGCAGCTTGGTAAGGAACGTCTGTGTTTCCGGCCATTTCATAACATATTCATAAACATCCGGATTCTGCCCCGTGTTCGGGCGCAAATGCTCAATATAGTGCGGATTCGGCAGAAAACGAACATCATAGATCAAATCCGCATCAATCGGAATGCCGTATTTGAAGCCGAACGAAATAACGTTCACGTTAATGCCGGTGCGCTCCGTGTTCGTGAAGCGAGACACGATCCGCTCCTTCAGCTGCGCTGGCTTCAAGCTGCTCGTATCGATGACCTGCGTCGCCATCCCCTTAAGATCCTCCAGCATCCGGCGTTCGAGACCGATGCCATCAAGCGGCATGCCTTCCGGGGCAAGCGGATGTCTGCGGCGGCTTTCTTTGTAACGCTGCACAAGAACGGCATCCGTCGCATCCAAGAATAGAATTTCGCAGCTAATCGTATAGTGCTCTTTAATGAAGCTCAGCGACTCCGACAGCGCTGTGAAGAACTCCCGGCCGCGCAGGTCGATCACGAGCGCTACCTTGCCAATCTTACCGTTCGATTGTTCAATAAGCTCCGCGAATTTCGGAATGAGAACGGGCGGCAAATTATCGACGCAGAAAAATCCGAGATCCTCCATGCTCTGCACCGCAATGGTTTTGCCCGCTCCCGACATGCCCGTTATAATAACGAGCTTCGCTACTTGCACCGATTCATTATCCATGCCTTGGTCACTCCTCTCCCAGGCCAAGCCGATAATGGCCCTATCACGGACAAACCCGCCGGTAAGGGCGGGTCAGCCTTCTCTCTGTTGTATCAGCCCGCTGGCTGACAAGCGTTCACTACGAGCGCAAAATCAATCCTGCCGCACCAACGATGCCTGCATCATTACCAAGCGTAGCTGCTACGATCTCTACGTTCTCAGATGCCGCATCAGGCGTGTACTTCCGGAATTCTTGACGGATTTGCTCGAAGAGGAATTCGCCTGCCTTCGATACGCCGCCGCCAACGATGAAGCGCTGCGGGTTCAATACAACCGCTACAGACGCCATCGATTTACCCAAGTAGTAAGCGGCACGATTGACGATACGCGAAGCGACCTCGTCGCCTGCTTTCGCCGCATCGATAACTTCTTTAGCCATAATATTCTCAACGAGCGACAGCGACGTACGATCGCCGCGCTCTACTGCGTCCTTCGCCATACGAATGATGCCTGTTGCCGACGATACCGTCTCGAGACATCCCATTTTGCCGCAGCCGCACTGAATCGCTTCAAGATCCGGTACGATCTGCATATGTCCAAGCTCACCGGCCATGCCGTTGAAGCCTTCGTAGATTTTGCCGTTGATAATAATACCGCCGCCGACACCTGTTCCGAGCGTATAGCATACGCAGTGGTCGACGCCTTTGCCTGCTCCTGCCCATGCTTCGCCAAGCGCTGCAACATTGGCATCATTATTAATACGCACCGTCGTTCCCAGTTGCTCTTCCAAGTAATCCTTCAACCGTACATCTCGCAGCGCGAGATTAGCAGAGAACTTGACAATGCCGTTCGGAATGTCCAAGAAGCCAGCGATACCAACGCCTACGCCACCGACCTGCTCCCATTCATAATGCGATTGCTCTACGACTCGCTTCGCATAAGTTGCAATGTTGTGCAGGATGACTTCCGTCCCCTTATCATTCTCGGTCGGTCCTTCATACGTATGGAGAAGATCGCCGCTTTGGTTGCAAATGCCTACCTTAATGGCGGTGCCGCCGATATCGACCCCTACGTAGATTTGCTCAGACATTACTAGGCCACCTCGTTCACAAAGTTAACTTCTTCTGTTACCAACTATAAGCGAAGGCTTCTATTAGGTCAAGGCAGGCAAAGCTGGAACACTTGGAAAGGCTTCGCCCCATTCTACCGCGCCTTTTTCTCTTAACTCGGCCCTCTCGACTATTTAATAGAAAGATTAAAAATTGTTAATCAACACATCGCAGCAAGGCGTATTCATGCCATGAAAAAACGCCCTTTCTTCACCGTATTACGGCTTAGAAAGAACGTCTGTAGATCCATTTATTACAGCGAAACGCTCCAGTCCTGCGTGATGTGACCATCCAGGAATTTCTCCGCTTCAAGCGCGGCCATACAGCCGCTTCCTGCCGCCGTGATCGCTTGGCGATATTTCGTATCCTGCACGTCTCCGCAAGCGAACACGCCGGGTACATTCGTCTCCGTCGTGCCTGGCTTCACCTTAATGTAGCCCTGCTCGTCCGTTTCAATCTGGCCGCCGAGGAAGCCCGTATTCGGGGTGTGGCCGATAGCAACGAAGATGCCGCTCGTCTCGAGCAGCTCTTCCTCGCCCGTTGCGTTGTCGCGCACCTTAAGCGCGGTAACGCCCATCCCGTTCGCAACGACTTCGACAGGCGTCTTGTTTAGGCTCCAGTTGATTTTCTCGTTCTCGCGTGCACGATCCTGCATGATCTTCGAAGCACGCAGCTCATCACGACGGTGGACGAGCTCGACCTCCGTCGCGAAGCGCGTAAGGAAGCTGGCTTCTTCCATGGCCGAATCGCCGCCGCCAACAACGATAATTTTCTTCCCGCGGAAGAAGAAACCGTCGCAGGTTGCACAGGTGCTGACGCCTCGTCCAACGTTTTCCTTCTCACCTGGAATGCCGATATACTTAGCCGATGCGCCCGTTGAGATGATCAATGACTCCGCAACCAGCTCGCCTTGACCTTCAACCTGAAGCTTGAATGGCCGAGCAGACAGATCCACACTATTGACCCAGCCCGTCCGGAATTCAGCGCCGAAGCGTTCCGCCTGCTTCCGCATATTTGCCATCAGTTCAGGTCCCATAATGCCTTCAGGGAACCCTGGGAAGTTCTCTACCTCCGTCGTTGTCGTCAGCTGTCCGCCTGGCTCCGGTCCTTCAATGACGAGAGGCTTCATGTTCGCGCGCGCCAGATAGATGGCAGCCGTCAGTCCCGATGGACCTGTTCCGATAATAATGGATTTGTACATAAAATATGCCCTCCTGATCGACTGCAGGGCCGCCTGCCGCTGTATCAAGCGTGCAAGCAGCCCCTATATACGATGCTATCCCCTATAGAATACCCTTGGCGGGGCTCAATCAATCATGTCGTCCCTGTCTGCTCGATGCGTTTGCAGCAGCGCGTTCGTCGAGCGCATTTTGTCACGGATGCCGCACACATCATCAATTCGCTTCGCATGCCGGCTTACGGTCGCTGCCGTTGTCTCATACTTACGCGCCACTTCCTCGAACGAGATCGTCCGGCTGTGCATCTTCGCCGTCCAATATTCAAGCGCAGCCGCCCAGCCCTGTATCTTGCCGAACTTCGGCACATCCGGATACAGCCGCGACAAAAAATCGATCCAGAGCGTCAGCAGGTCATGCTGCTGTACCAGATCATACCCCGTTGCTCGCATACGGCTAAGCGCATCGTCCAGAACAGCCTGCCAGCTTGCTTCCCAAACAGGCAGACGCGTAGGCATCTGCTGCGGCTCGATGACGGTTGCTTCATTACCGAACACAGCTTCAATTGGCGCCGTCTCACCCAGCGAGCGAAGCACGAGCAGCGCAATGCGCTTCAAATCGTCATCCTCGCCTTTTTCCAGCATGAACGCCCGCAGCGCTTCTTTGACCTCTTCATCGCCAATAATGCCAAGCGCTTGAATAACCTGCAGCTTCGTCTGACGGTCGCCGTGACGCAGCGCCCAGAAGAAGGAAGAGCGCACAAGCGGATCTTTCTTGAAGCGTTCGGGCACAATTTCACCAGGGAGCCGTTCCCACAGCTTCATCTGTTCTTCGAACGGCAGATGATAGTGATAGCTGATCGGCGACGGCTGGCTGCCGCTTGCGCGGATACCCCCCAGATAGTCCAGATAATAAGGCGCAACCTCCGATTGCGGATCTTGACTGCGACACTGCTGCCACAGCCGCTCCGCTTCAGCGAGCCGGCCTGTCTGGCAAGCAGCGACCGCTGCATAATGATATACGCTGGCATCTGTCGAGCCGCCCGTACGAATCAGTCGAACAAATTGTCGATAGGCGCCTTCATGTTCACCTAGGATACCGAGCGTTGTTGCCAGCTTAAACGCATGCTCCTGATGGAAAGGAAACGTTTTGCGCAGCAGTTCAAGCAGCTCCGACAGCTTCTCGCGGTCTCCCAGATGCTGATAGAAGATTGCCAGGTTACACAATGCATGCAGATTGCCCTCATCCAGCTCAAGCACTTTGAGAATCGCCGCCATCGCCTTATCGAATTGACCCATATAATAATAGGCTAACGCCAAATTGTTGCGTGCAGATGAGAAATCCTCGTACCGCTCTACAATGTCTTCGAGCACTTTGACTGCCTGTGCGAACTTGCCTTCCTCCAGCAGCATCCGCGCACGATCATGCTCCCGCATGCCGCCAAGCGACTTGACATTGGCTTGTTTCGTTGGACGAGCCAGCTCGAACGTCAGCAATTCCATCATCTCATCGGCTTCATCGATGAAATGTCCTTCATCATCCTCTTCCAGGTACTGGACCAGAGAGTCCTCAGCCGCCTCGTACATCTCCATGTTGGCATAGTTGTTAGCCATATAGAAGTAGCATTCCGTCATCGTAGGGTCAAGCTCGTCAATGATCCATTTGAGAATCCGATTCGATTCCTCATAGTTGCCAAGCTCGGACAGAATGCCCGCCATATTGCAATGATTCACTGGATTATCAGGCTCAAACTGCGCTGCACGGCGAAAGTTTTTCAGTGCCTTGTCATAATGATAACGATCCAGCGAACGAACAGCCCGCTCGAAGAAGTACGTCGCGTCCCATTGGATGGGTATAATTTTTGCTAGCCTGCCTGATACCGCCGCACGCTGCTTCTTAGTCATAATGCAAGGCACCTCCCGCAGTCGTCTAATGTTGGTACGATTATATCATAGCCCCGCCTATCCTTACAGGCTGGAAAAAGCGGAAAATCGCGGGCGCATGAAGCGGTCCGCGATCTATCGGCTGGTTGCTGGCTTATACGCCAGCGTTTTTGAACAGGGTGCTAATCGATCCGCCCTGAATAATGATTCGAGTTGCTTCCGCCAGCATTGGTGCGACGGACAGTACGCGATAACGCTCTGGACGATGCTCCGGGAGGGCGATCGAGTCCGTTACAACGACTTCTTTAATATTCGGATGATCCAAACGCTGCAGGGCGTTGCCGGAGAACAGCGGATGCGTTGCGCAGACGTATACATCTTCAGCGCCGCGTTCCTTCAGGCCTTCGACGACGTTAATAATCGTGCTTCCGGTATCAATCAAGTCTTCGATAATGATTGGCGTTTTGCCTTCTACATCCCCGATAACATGCGTAATGACCGATTCGTTATGCGCTGGACGCTTCTTGATCATCATCGCGAATGGGCAGTCCAGATAATTAGCCAGCATTTCAGCAGTCGATGCACGGCCTGCATCCGGCGAAACAACGATTGGGTTTTTGATTTCTTTTTGTTTCAGGTAATTGCTGATAATGTCGAGCGCCGTCAGATGGTCAACCGGGATGTTGAAGAAGCCTTGAATCGCCGGTGCATGCAGATCGATCGTCACAACACGATGAGCGCCGACAGTCGTCAGAACGTCCGCCACCATCTTCGCCGAAATCGGCTCACGCGGTGCAGCCTTACGCTCTTGGCGCGCATAACCATAATGCGGCATGATAACATTGATCGTCCGTGCGGATGCCCGCTTCGCTGCATCAATCATAATGAGCAGCTCAACGAAATGGTCGTTGATCGGATGCGACAGAGACTGCACTAGAAATACGTCGCAGTTCCGGATCCCTTCTTCATAGTTGACATAGATCTCGCCGCCTTTGAATCGGGACAGCTTGATGGCGCCGAGCTTGAGCCCTAGCTCCTCCGCAATACTCTCGGCCAATTTCGGGTTCGAGGAACCCGAAAAAATACGCAAGTTGTCGCTTAACATGATACCCTCCTGAGCGTTTGAACCATTTAAATTTTACGTACACTGCTTGTTCGACAATATTCATTATACATTGATTACAGCAGAATTCAAAAATCGACCATTGTTCTAATTCGGCGCTCAAACGTGGCCAGCTGTGTAAAACCAGCTTCTTTCAAACGCGTTCGCGCCTGATCCAAGTATTCGGCCAATCTAGCCGGCTGATGCGCATCCGAACCGATCGTAATCGGAATGTCCAGCTTTCTTGCATAGTCAAGCATCCGCTTGCCAGGGAACATCTCTGCGCATGCATGCCGAAGTCCCGATGCGTTCAACTCGATCGCCAGATCATTACGACGTACAGCCTCCAGCGCGGCGTTCTCCAAATGAGTCACATCTCCCGCTGGTTTGAAGCCGAACCGCTTGATCACATCGATGTGGCCCATGTAGTCGTAGAAGCCCGTATTCGCCGCCTTGATTACCGCGTCATAATACTGCTCATACACCTGCATCGGGTCGCGGCCTTCCCAGCCGTGCGTCTGACGGAAGTCGGTAATATCCCATGTTCCGAGAAAATGAACCGATCCGATCACATAGTCCCACGGATACGCGTTCACGATCGTCTCGATCTGCTCCTCGGAGCCTTCGATATAGTCGCCTTCCAGACCAACGCGAACATCGATCTGTCCCTTATACTTGTCCTTCAGCGCGAACGCTTCTTCGACATAACGGGGCAGTTCCTCCATCGGCATCGCCATCTCCGGATAGTACTCATCGGGATTGACGTGCAGGAGCGGCATATGATCCGACACGCCGATTTGCTGCAAGCCGATCGCAATGCCCTGCTGAATATACTCCTCCAGCTTGCCGACCGCATGTCCACACCGTTCATGGTGCGTATGGTAATCGATTAGCATGTGCTCGGTTTCCCCCTCCGTGATACGTTCGAGCTCGATTAATCGGTTCAACAAGTTCGGTTTGATGCTCCGTGATCAAAATCGGACTTTTTGAACTACCTCTTTAACGATTCATTTTGTTCGTCGTTGGTTTATTATGGCGCTTCCCGAGCTCTGCCATAACCTCATCGAGCGAAACGCCTTGTTCGCGAAGCAGCACCATCAAGTGGAACAGCAGATCGCTCGTTTCACTGCGCAGCTCGTCGTTGTCGCCGTTCTTCGCTGCGATGACAACTTCGATCGCTTCTTCGCCGAATTTTTTCAAGATTTTGTCGAGACCCTTCTCGAACAGGTATGTCGTGTACGCGCCTTCTGGCCGTTCTGCGTAACGCTTCGAGATAATCGCTTCAAGCTCATTCAGCATACGGAAGCGATCGCCTTGCGCTGCGTCTTGTTCGACTACTGGCGCCTCCTCCACAATCGGGTTGAAGAAGCAGGAGTAGCGACCCGTATGGCAGGCCGCGCCATTCTGATCGACACGTACGAGCAGTGTGTCTGCATCACAGTCATAATGGATCGAACGGATTGGCTGCGTATGACCGCTAGTTGCGCCCTTGTGCCACAGCTCGCTTCGCGAACGGCTCCAGAACCACGTCTCGCCGCTCTCAATCGACAGCTTAAGCGACTCCGCGTTCATATACGCCAGCATAACAACCTCTTTGCTGACTGCGTCCTGTACAATGGCTGCGACAAGACCGTCCTTATCCCATTTGATCTTCTGCTGCAGCTCCTCGTAAGGCAATACTGCTGGATTCTTGTTGTCGCTCATCGCACTTCCACTCCCTTGCTCCGCAAATCATCCTTCACTTCTTGAATCGTCATTTCTTTATAGTGGAAAATGGTGGCCGCAAGTCCTGCATCCGCTTTGCCCTCTGCGAACACATCGTGGAAGTGCTCCACTCTGCCTGCTCCGCCGGATGCAATGACCGGGATGCTCACGAGCTCCGATACTGCACGAGTCAGCTTAACGTCGAAGCCATCCTTTGTTCCGTCCGCATCCATGCTCGTCAGCAGAATTTCGCCAGCGCCTAGACGCTCCGCCTCGCGCGCCCATTCAAGCGCCTTAATGCCCGTACCGTTGCGGCCGCCGTGCGTGAACACTTCCCACTCGCCCCACTCCGGATTGAACTTCGCGTCGATCGCAACGACGATGCACTGCGAACCGAACTTGCGCGCACCGTCTGCGATAAGCTGCGGATTGCGGATCGCTGCTGTATTAATGCCGATCTTGTCCGCGCCTGCGCGAAGCAGCCGTTTCATATCGTCGACGTGCGAGATGCCGCCGCCAACGGTGAAAGGAATCGTGATCTCGCCAGCCGTCCGTTTGACGACCTCAACCATCGTTGCCCTTCCTTCGACGGAAGCCGAAATGTCGAGGAATACGAGCTCATCGGCGCCTTCGCGGTCATACGTTGCCGCCAGCTCGACGGGGTCTCCTGCATCACGAAGGTTGACGAAGTTGACACCCTTCACGACACGGCCATCCTTCACGTCGAGACACGGAATAATTCTTTTGGCCAACATGCCGATTTCTCCTCTCCGATCTATCTATTGTATTAAATGCGAAAGCCGCCAATCATTCCTATGCTTACACGGATGCTGCGACCGTCAGCTTAAGGAAATTGCCAAGCAGCTGCATGCCGAGATCGCCGCTCTTCTCTGGATGGAACTGCATGCCGTATACATTATTGCGTCCGACGATTGCCGTTACTTGCTGATAGTAATCAACGGTTGCCAGCAGGTCGCTCTCAAGCTCCGGTTTCACATGATAGGAGTGAACAAAATAGACATGGCCTTCCTCAAGCCCCTCGAACAGCTTCGAGGATTGTTGGAACGACAGCTTGTTCCAGCCCATGTGCGGAACCTTGTAGTCGCCTTGGAAACGCACGACGCGGCCCGGCAGCAGATTTAGACCTTGGTGGCTTCCGTACTCTTCGCTCTCGCTGAACAACAGCTGCATACCGAGGCAGATGCCAAGCAGCGGCTTGCCAGTCGCAACGAACTGCTTCGTTACTTCGTCCAGTCCCGTCTCGCGCAGATTGTCCATGGCGTCGCCGAAAGCGCCAACGCCTGGCAGAATTGCGCCGTCCGCCTCAAGAATCTGAGCAGGGTCAGCCGTGATGACAAAGTCGAAACCGAGGCGTTCGACCGCTTTGCTGACGCTGTGCAGATTGCCCATGCCGTAATCGATAATGGCGATCATCGGCTACAGCACCCCTTTCGTCGAAGGCACTCCTTGTACGCGTGGATCAATGCTAGTTGCTTCGTCCAGTGCGCGTCCAAGCGCTTTGAAGACGGCCTCGATCATGTGGTGCGTGTTCTTGCCATAGTGAACAATAACATGCAGCGTCATACGCGCTTCAAGCGCGAACTTCCAGAGGAACTCTTCTACAAGCTCAGTAGAGAAGCTGCCGACTTGCTGCGACGGATATTGTGCACGGTATTCAAAATGCGGACGGTTGCTCAAGTCGACCACAACCTGTGCCAGCGCTTCGTCCATTGGGACGAATACACTTGCATAACGTTTAATGCCGCGCTTGTCGCCGAGCGCCTTTGCCAGCGTCTGGCCGAGGCAGATGCCAATGTCTTCGACGGTGTGGTGATCGTCGATCTCCACGTCGCCGCGAGCGTCGACCGCCAAATCGAACTGACCGTGCTTCGCGAACAGGTCGAGCATATGGTTGAGGAAAGGCACGTCAGTTTCGAGATTTACTTGGCCGCTGCCGTCGACGTTGAAGGCGAGTTTGATATCAGTCTCGTTGGTTTTGCGCGCCACATCAACTGCGCGTTGTACGATTTCGGACATATTGTTGACCTCACTTTGGTTGAGATAAAAGACTAAAAGGCTGTAAAACATTTATGTTAGAGTAGTTCCGGCTCACTCCAAGCGCGTTGTGCAGGCTTTATTGATGCGGCCTCAAGACTCACTCTGACGAAACCTGAAATTGTGCAGCAATCGCGCAACGCGTTGGAACGGAGACCCCGCTCATTCTTCTGCAGCAATCGCGCAACGTTCGAACCGAGACCCCGCTCATTCATCAAACCTGCAATTTATGCAGGCATTCTTGCACCTCAGGGTCCCGCAACGGCGATACCTGCAAAATGTGCAGGCTTTCAGCCGTAAATCACCATTCGCGGCGTTCATACGTGCATTTACCTGTACTTTTTGCAGGAATGGAGTTACGCAGCACCAATTTGTCTCTAGAAACCTGCACTTTCTGCAGCAATCGCGCAACGTAACCCACAGCGTCGGAACCGAGCCCACTCATTCTACTGCAACAATCGCGCAATTCGTTGTAACCCGCAGCCCAAGTGCGTCGCACAAGGGACGGCCTTCAGCGCTTACTCTTACTTCCCGCCCTCTTTGTCCAGGCGGATTTCGATCGCGCGGGCGTGGCCCTCGAGGCCTTCATGGCGGGCGAGCGTCATAATCTTGTCGCCATTGGCGAGAAGCGCTTCTTTGCTGTAGTAGATCAAGCTCGACTTCTTGAGGAAGTCATCCACGTTAACTGGCGAAGAGAAACGAGCTGTGCCGTTCGTCGGCAGAATGTGGTTCGGGCCGGCGAAATAGTCGCCTACCGGCTCCGAGCTGTATGGTCCCAGGAAGATTGCGCCTGCATTCTCAATGCGAGCAAGCAGCGCCATCGGGTCCGCCGTTAGCACCTCCAAGTGCTCTGGCGCCATACGGTTTATAACATCAATGCCTGCGTCGATCGAATCAACGAGCAGTACCGCGCCATAGTTGTCGATCGAGCTGCGTGCGATCGCTTCGCGCGGCAGCAGGGCGAGCTGGCGCTCTACTTCAGCTGCAACGGCCTCGGCCAGCTTCTCCGACGCTGTAACGAGTACAGCCGATGCCATCTCGTCATGCTCCGCCTGCGAGAGCAGGTCGGCCGCTATATAAGAAGCGTCTGCCGAGTCGTCGGCAAGCACTGCGATTTCGCTAGGTCCAGCAATGCTGTCGATATCGACGACGCCGAACACGGCACGCTTCGCGAGTGCAACGTAGATGTTGCCTGGACCTGTTATTTTGTCAACTGGCGCAATCGAGTCCGTTCCGTAGGCCAATGCCGCTACCGCCTGCGCACCGCCAACCCGGTACATTTCCTTCACGCCAGCTTCTGCCGCCGCGACTAGAATGTATGGATTGATGCCTTCTTGACCACCTGTTGCTGGCGGCGTGACCATTACGATCTCAGGCACTCCTGCCACTTGAGCCGGAATAACGTTCATCAGCACAGAGGAAGGATATGCCGCTTTGCCGCCTGGCACATACACGCCAACACGCTTGAGCGGGCGCAGCACTTGGCCGAGCATCGTACCATTGGGCTGCATATCGATCCACGAATTACGCATCTGCTTCTCATGGAACGTCCGTACGTTTACCGCTGCCTCACGAATCGCAACGAGAAAATCAGCGTCGACCTTATCGTACGCTGCTTGAATTTCTGCTTCAGTTACGCGAAGCGAGGACGCATCCAGCTTCACGCGGTCGAACTCCTCCGTCAGCCGCAGCAGCGCTGCGTCACCTTCCGTACGAATGGCTTCAACGATCGATTTGACCGCTTCATTCTGCTCCGGCGTGCCGTATTCGACCTGCCGGTCAATGTTGAATTGCTCTGCACGCATAATCCGCATGGCTTCATCCCCCAATCAATCGCTAACCAAGAGCAGGCCCGATCGTCCCCAATCAAGCCGCCCTTCGGTAAGCCGTCTCATTATCCGTTCGTTGTTCTGTCCGTCCCGTCCGTTACACTCTTGCGGCCAGCGTCTGCTGCAGCAGATCGCACAGCTTCTGAATCGGCTCGTTCTTCATCCGATAGCTCACGCGGTTGGCGATCAGGCGGCTCGTAATGCCGAAGATCGATTCCATCTCGACGAGACCGTTCTCCTTCAGCGTTTGGCCCGTTTCAACCATATCGACGATACGATCAGCCAGACCGATCAACGGCGCCAGCTCGATCGAACCGTTAAGCTTAATGACCTCTACCTGCTGACCCAGCTCGCGAAAATATTGCGATGCCACGTTCGGATACTTCGTTGCGACACGCGGGTTAATGACCGGCTTCCAGTCCGGCAGTCCGATGACGGACATCCGGCACTTCGCAATGCCGAGGTCCAGCAGCTCATACACGTCTTTATTTTCTTCCATCAGTACGTCTTTACCGACGATACCGATATCCGCTACGCCGTACTCCACATAAGTCGGCACGTCGACCGGCTTTGCCATAATGAACTCCATACGCGCATCAGGCACTTCAATAATCAGCTTGCGCGAATCGTCAAAATCAACCGGAATCGGCAGTCCCGCTTCACGAAACAGCTTCGATGCTTGTTTATAAATCCGACCCTTCGGCATTGCTACCTTCAATATCTCCTGCTGTCCGCTCACTTCGATTGCTCTCCCTTCGTTCCCTGCGATCCGACAAATGAGATAAATTTAGCATATCCGTCTCTGCCAGCAGAATTCGTATCTTGCTGTCCTGCTTCCACACGCTTCGTAACGACGATAATACCTTCTCCGCGAAGGCGCTGCGCTTCTTCAAGCGCTGCCGCACGGCCCGCTGCATCATAGCTGATCAGCACGCGCTCTGGCTGCGTCTCTTCAACACCATCCAGCAGCTCAAGCACACGCGTCGTCTTGATTGCGAAGCCTGTAGCCGGTGCCGGCCGCCCGAACTGAGTGAGCAGATTGTCATAACGTCCGCCGCTCACAACCGGGAATCCAAGATCTGCCGCATAGCCTTCGAACGTCATGCCCGTATAGTAGGAGAAATCGCCGATCATCGTCAGATCGATCAGTACATTCTCGCATACGCCATACGCCTTCAGCACATCCCAGATTTCGCACAGATGTTGAATGGATGCCTTCGCCGTTGCCGTACCGCTCAGCTGCAGCGCTTGATTGCAAATTTCTTGACCGCCGCGCAGGCGAAGAATGCCTTCAAGCTCTTTCAATACTGCGTCTGTCAGTGAAAGGCTGCGCAGCAGCTCGCGATAGCCGACATAGTCGCGGCCGAGCAGGCAGGCTTTCAATGCTTCCTGCGCCTCAGGCTGCCCTGGCAGCGTCTCTTCGAACAGACCGTTCAAGAAGCCCACGTGACCGATAGCGATTTTGAAACGTTCAACGCCTGCAGCCTTCAGCGATGCAATCGCCAGCGCGACAACCTCTGCATCTGCTTCAGCCGATGGATCCCCAACAAGCTCCACACCTGTCTGATAAAATTCAGCATCGCGGCCCGCTTCTTCTTCGATCGCGCGGAACACGTTCGCATGGTACGACAGCCGCAGCGGGAATGGCGTCTCCTTCAACAAGGAAGATACAACACGCGCGATTGGCGCTGTCATATCCGAACGCAGCACTAGTGTCGTGCCACGGTTGTTAAGCAGCTTGAACAGCTTCTGATCGGAGGTAGAGCTTGCTACGCCGACCGTATCATAGAACTCCATCGTTGGCGTAATGATCTGCTCATAACCCCAACGGTTCATGCACTCCAGCGTCTGACGCTCAATCCGGCGCAGCTTCGCAACAGCGTGCGGCAAATAATCTTTGACTCCGATCGGTTTCTCGAACACTTTAGGTTTCGACATACGGATTCACCTTCTTAACGATAGTTATATGAATAGATTGCTGTTTGTTCTATGTGTTGTTCCATCGTTCGTTCATTCATGCTGCTGCCATCATTCTAAAATCATCTTACATCTTAGCATGTCACTTTAATACGTTAAAGCGATACCATGTTACCATACTACCAAAACAAAGGATTAGTCGTAATCTTACCATGATCCGATCTTACCGTCAAGGGACATCACCTACTAACGAGCGCACAGGAAAAGGCCAGCTCCACGGAAGAGTCTGGCCTTTATTAGGAACCTGAACGACGAAGCTCCTGCAGCGGATTACCGCCGACGAATGCACCTGCTGGCACATCCCGATGCACAACAGAACCTGCTGCAACAACTGCTCCATCACCAATCGTTACACCTGGCAGCACCGTCGTGTTTGCTCCGATCATGACGCTGTTGCCAATGACAATCTTGCCGATCCGATACTCGCCAATTAAGTACTCATGCGTTAATAGAGTCGAATTGTAGCCAATAATGCAATTGTCACCGACCTCAATCTTCTCCGGAAAAAATACATCGACCATCACCATCAGCGCAAAAGCGGTCTCGCGTCCCACCTTCATGCCGAGCACACGGCGATAGATTGCATTCTTAACCGGAAGCGATGGGCAGTAACGCGCGATTTGAATCGCTATGAAATTACGTACCGCCTTGAACCGGCTCACCGTACGGTAAACCTGCCACAAGGCATTCGGGCCTTCCATCTTGAACCGTTCAACGTTACGTCCCATTCAGCACCTGCTTCTCGTTATACGTTGTTAGACGAACTTCAGCAAATCCCGCATGTCGTGAATGATATGTTTCGCGCCGCTTGCGATCAGCTTCTGCTCGCCCTTCAGCGACCACGCTACGCCAACCGGGATGACGCCTGCTGCAACGGCCGACTCCATATCAACCGCGCTGTCTCCTACCATTATCGTCGCAGCTGGATCGGCACCAAGCTCCTCCAATGCACGAAGCACTGGCTCTGGATGCGGCTTGGCATGCTTCACATCATCAATCGATACGATACTGCTCATATACGCACGAATACCGACGAAGTTCAAGCCTCGCTCAGACGTAAGACGCATTTTCGTCGTTACTACCCCCATCTGAATACCGCGATCATGCAGCGTCTTCAATACTTCATTCACATGGGGAAAAGCTTGCACGTACTCGTCATGCACGCGCAGATTGAACTCACGGTATTTGCTCAGCAAATCCGCAACATCTTCTCTGCCGGAGAATAATCGAAGCTGATCCACGAGCGGCAATCCCATCGATGGGATAATGTGCTCTGCGCCAAAGCCCGGCTCAACGATTCCAGCCAGCGCATGGATAAAAGATTGAATGATAAGCTCGTTCGTGTCGAGCACCGTACCATCTAAGTCAAATAACATCGTCTTTATTTGCTGCTCTGTCAAACCGTTAATCCCCTTCCTGCTTAATCGGCCCCGTCGTCAGCCAGTTGGTGGCCGAACAAACGGAGCCGATGACGTTCCCATTGTCGCTCTATTGTTTAACTATTAGCAGCATCCGAAGAATCGATCTTAATATTGGATGCCGGCTGCTTGCTCGATACAAGCGGATCGAGATAACGTGCTGGATTAACGATTGTTACTCGTCTTACAACGACGAACACGATTGCCGCAAGCAGCAGCACAACGCTAACGAGCTGCGACACACGTACATTACCATCTACTGCGATATTCAAGTAACCTTGGTGGAAGCCCATCCATTCCATTGGTGCCCACAGACCGTTCATGAACGAAGCGAGCCAGTCAGGACCTGCGAATGCCAGGCTGTCCGTACGCAGTCCTTCAATATAAAAGCGGCCCAGTGCATACCAGAAGAAATACGTGCAGAGCAGCTCGCCCGTACGCAGAAACTTCTGACGGCGTAGAACGAACAGGATAATGATGCCGACCACATTCCAGAGCGATTCATACAGGAACGTTGGATGATGGAAGACACCTTCAATGTTCATCTGATCAACAATCCAGCCAGGGAGATGCAGCTTGTCCCGCAGGAACGATTCCTCCACAGGACCGCCATAAGCTTCCTGGTTAATGAAGTTGCCCCAACGTCCAATCAATTGACCTGCGATAAGCGATGGCGCACAAATATCCGCAATCCGCAAAAAATTGTATCCCTTCTGACGCGCATACAGAATACCGCATATGAAAGCGCCGATCAACGCGCCGTAGATCGCGATGCCGCCCTCCCATATTTTGAAGACAGACAATAAATCATTCTTATAACGATCCCACTCGAAAGCTACATAATAGATACGTGCAGCGATTACGGCCGATGGAACGCCAAGAAGCAGCAGATCCATGAAGAAGTCCGGAGTAATGCCGAAGCGTTTGCCTTCTTGAACGGCAAGCAGCAGTCCGACCAATGCTCCCAAGCCGAGGATGATGCCGTACCAGTGTACCGTAATCGGTCCGAGATCGAACGCAATTGGATTAAGACGAAGCGTTTCCAACATAATAGAGCCGAGTCTCCTTTAAACTATTAGAGTCACTGCAATAGACCGGCTCAGTTGAGCCGGCTTGCTGTCTCATTCATAATCATCCATGTCGTCTGCGATCGTCTCTGTGAGCTTGTTGGTGAACTGCAGCGCTGCATTATAACCCATTCGTTTCAATCGGTAGTTCATTGCTGCCACTTCAATAATAACCGCTAAGTTACGGCCAGGACGTACAGGAACGGTAACGAGCGGCACATCGGTATCGATAATGCGAGTCGTTTCCTCATCCAGACCAAGACGATCATACTGCTTGTCCGGCTGCCAGTTCTCCAGTCGAATAACCAGCTCGATCCGTTTGTTGTTGCGAATTGCACCTGCTCCGAACAATGTCATAACATTAATAATGCCGAGACCGCGGATTTCAAGCAAATGACGAATAAGCTCCGGTGCAGAACCATGCAGCTGATTATCCGACGTCTGCCGAATCTCTACCGCATCGTCAGCGACTAATCGATGACCGCGCTTCACGAGCTCAAGTGCCGTCTCGCTCTTACCGATACCGCTTCCACCTGTAATGAGCATCCCAATGCCATAGACGTCAACCAATACCCCGTGAATCGTGGCGGTTGGCGCAAGCTTGCGCTCCAAGAAGTTCGTCACACGGCTCTGCAGAATCGTTGTCGCCATACCGCTTCGCAGTACTGGCACATTCGCTTGTTTAGACTGCTCGAGCAGCTCAGTCGGCGCCTCTTGCCCGCGTGTAATAATGATACAAGGCGCTTCATCATTACACAGCCTCTCCATCCGCTCCGAACGGGATTGCGAACTAAGCGTCTGGAGGAATGTCAGCTCCGTCTTGCCGAGTATTTGCACCCGCTCACGTGGATGGTAATGAAAGTAACCTGCCATCTCAAGTCCTGGCCGATATAAATCATCTGTTGTTATCGTACGGCGAAGCCCTTCCTCGCCGGACAAAATCTCAAGCTGGAACTGCTGAACGAGTTCCGATACTTTCACCTTTTTGGGCATCAATGCTGCCTCCCTTGCCGTTTTTCCAATGTCTTCATCGTAAATGAAAAACGGGCTAAACGCAATGTTTAGCCCGTCTCTTCTTATCGAATCGGCACCTGCACCTGCTGAAGCACGTAACCCGGGTACTGATCCAGCTCGAACGTTAGCGGCTGCTTGTAGATCTTATTCGGAATCGTATACGTAATCTCCTGCTTATAATGATCCGCGCTTGTATCCTGCATACTGCTTATTCCAGAACCTCCATCCAGATAATAGGCATGACCTTCAGCATCCGTGAATGGCGTTGACTGATTGAAAAGATTATAGCCCTTGACGCCCTCAATCTTATCCATATTGTCAATCTCGATTGTGAGTGTCAGCTTCTGACCGTCCGCACTAGGCGTTGTGTCGACTAATCTCAACCGCTCGTCGGGTGTTTCAATCGTCTGAAGCTTATCGGTATCGATTACTAACTTACGACCAGTATCCACCTGATACGCTCCATCGGCAACAAGCGTCAGATGTTTGGGCCGCGTATAATAGCTGCTGTAAAAATATATCGTAGACCCCGATCCCGAATCCCATGACCACCGATTTCCCTGCTCATCCACTAATGCAAGCTCAATAAACCCATTGGTTTTCTTCGTACTACCTGGTAAATCCTCTATCTGAACTTCAACCTGAAGCGGAGTAACAGTGGCGCTGCCTACATGGTAAAATTGTTCGCCAATTTGGAACAGTTTATCTACATTATACTGTTCACGCATGGAAGCGAATTGGCTCTGATCAATGCCGAACTCGACATGAAATTGATCCTGCTCATATTCCGTCTGGAACACAATTCGATCCGGGAGCGTCTTTCCTGGTTGAATTCGAATGTCAACTTTGTCGAATTTCTCCCCTGCAGCGCTATTGTCCTCATCGCCAGCCCCCCAAGTCGTATAGCCAGCTTGGATTGCCTCACCATGAGCCCCTTGAATCCTGAAGCTGCTCAGGCTGCTGCTCTTCGTGACCCCCTCGCCCTCAAGGGAGTAGAACAGAACAAGCCGATGACCATCTGTCAAAATAAAATGTACCGTAAACGTCCTGCCATTCTGAGTATCCGAAACGTTCACAGCCTGCATAAACTCATTATCCACTGCAGAACGAAGCGAGGAATCGTTATCAATGAACGCAACGAACTTATTGATGATCGGAATATCCTGCAGCACAGAAGCGAAAACAGGGGAGACGCGGGTGAAGAACGTTAATAGCAGCAGGATACTTAAGACCGCTGTAGATGCTCTCATTACCAATCGGCGTCTTCGCACGCTGCGGCCCCGCTGTTTCCCACGCATCAGCCCACCTCGTATCGCTTCCTTTAAAGCACTATCCGGCATATCAACCGCTTCTTGCTGGATAGCCTGTCGATCGAGCATCCAATTCGGATCGATCTCCTCTGCCTGTGGATCGTTAGGATATTCCTTATCTAGAGACTCGTCATCTTGATCTTGTTTACCCATGACGTCTATTCATCTCCTTCCCACTGACCTAACTCCATTCGAAGCTTGATCAGCGCTTTATGCAGCCATGTCTTAACTGAACCTATTGGCTTATCCATCAGCAGAGCGATTTCACTCAGTGTCATGTCTCGATAATATTTGAGCACGACAACCATTCGTTCCTTCGCGTCAAGTCGATCAAGTGCGCCTTCGATCGTCATCCGTCGTACCAGCTGATCGCTTAAATCTTTCGAATTCGACTTCTCTGTGACGAGCTGTGAATCATCCACTGGCGTTTCACGTTTCTGCTTACGCTGCATATCCATGCATACTCGGATTAGGATGCGAACAAGCCATGTGCTCCAATATCGCGGTTCTCTGAGCGTTCTACGTTTCTGCCATGCACGGCACACGGTCTCTTGCACCGCTTCTAGCGAATTCGCTTGGTGACGAGTATAACTGTAAGCAATGGCATACAGCTTCTTACGCTCCAACTCTGTCCGCCGGAGGAATGCTTCTTCATCGCCTTGTATCGCAGCTGCCGCTAACATAATTTCATCTTCAGCATGTTCATATGATAATGCTGCTGGCGGTTCATACACGGTGAATTCCCGTTCCAATCACTCGCCTCCTATCCGCCCCACTATTAGACATCCCAGTACGCCAAACGGTTTTTGTTCTAGCAAAAAAAAGCCTCTGAGCGGTGAGCTCAGAGGCTTTTCATTTATGACGAATCGATTAGTTCTCGAATACGTTCAGTTCGGACTCTTTGTCGAAGATATGAGCTTTGTTCATATCAAGCGCGAGTTTAACGTTCTGGCCTTCACGAAGCGTCGAACGACCGTCTACACGTGCCGTTACCGCTTGCGTACCGATACCGTTCAGGTAAAGGATCATCTCGTGGCCGAGGTTCTCAGCAACGTCGATGTGAGCCGATACGATTGTGTTTGGCGAAGCTTCCATGAATACTGGCTCTTCGTGGAAATCGTCTGGACGAATACCAAGAACAACCTCTTTGTTAGCATAGCCTTTGTCACGAAGAACTTTAGCTTTGCCTTCAGGAATAACAACGTCGATGCCATCAGCTTTGAAGCGAAGCTCTCCGCCTTTATCGTTCAACGAACCAGCGATGAAGTTCATCGAAGGAGCGCCGATGAAGCCAGCAACGAAGATGTTCGTTGGGTGGTTGTACAGCTCTTCAGGAGAAGCTGCTTGTTGAATGATACCGTCTTTCATAACGACGATACGGTCACCCATCGTCATTGCTTCGACCTGGTCATGTGTTACGTAGATAACAGTCGTTTCAAGACGTTTAGCCAGTTTGCTGATTTCCGCGCGCATTTGACCACGGAGTTTAGCGTCCAAGTTGGAAAGTGGTTCGTCCATCAAGAATACTTGTGGTTCACGAACGATAGCGCGGCCGAGTGCTACACGCTGACGTTGACCACCGGACAGAGCCTTAGGCTTACGGTCGAGCAGGTGCTCGATATCGAGAATTTTAGCAGCTTCACGAACACGTTTGTCGATGTCTGCTTTCTTGAACTTACGAAGTTTCAGACCAAACGCCATGTTTTGGTACACGTTCATGTGCGGGTACAGGGCGTAGGATTGGAATACCATCGCGATGTCGCGATCTTTAGGTGCGACGTCATTCACCAGACGGTCGCCGATGAACAGTTTACCTTCGGAAATTTCTTCAAGGCCGGCAATCATCCGAAGTGTAGTCGATTTACCGCAACCCGATGGGCCGACGAGTACGAGGAATTCTTTATCCTTAATGTCGAGATTGATATCTTTAACGGATGCGAGATCGGAACCTGGATACTTTTTGTACACATGCTCTAAGCGTACGCCTGCCATGAGTCATTTCCCCCTAAACAATTATATGATTCGTTTCGTTATGTTTCTATATTAACTCAGTGCATCCCATATGACTATGCACATTCCTTACAAAAAATTTAGGTCCTTTTCGTAACTTTGTACAATAGCAAAATGATCTTCATTAAAACTGCGTCACGAAACACCCGTACATCCAATCCAGATTCCTGCTTTAGCTTATCTAATCGGTACAATAATGTATTCCTATGGATAAACAGCTTTTTCGCTGTTTCACTTACATTACAATCCAGCGCAAAGAAAGTCTCCAGCGTGGACAACGTCTCCGGCTCCATGAATACATCCGATCTACCGAATGCTTGCTCCACATAGCGAAGCCGTACATTTTCCGGAATGCTAATAAGCAGTCTTTCCAGGTGCATATTCCACGGAAGATGGATATTCGATCCCATATCATAAATCCGTCCAAGCTCAATCGTTTCCTGCAGCAATATGACCGATTGTACAATGGACTTTACCGGCTTTATCGGACGTCCGACTGCCAGATGGCATTCACCTATCCACTCGCTAGCCAGCATCTCATGGAGGCCAGAGCCTATTGATACTAAGCTCTCCTCCAGCATATCAGTCTGATCATCGCGTTCCTCCAACGTATCTCGCATCAGCGATACTGGCGCAAGAACAAGCCATTCCTGTGCTTTGAGCGGAATCACAATAACATCTTCATCTAAGAATGAAGCCAGAAGCTTCTGCAGATCGCTGAGTGCCGAGGCTTCAGCTGCTTGATCCGTTTCTAATAAGAAAGGAATCATTTCCGCATATAGTCGTCCATCAGAAGCTAAACTACCAGGTATCGTTTCCATACCTCCAATAGCAGCCTGCTGTACGATCCATTCCCCTAAGGCACGAGATTTACGCTCATTATCTGATTTACTATCCAGCTCGTACGAACTCGTCAAACCTTGTCCTGCTTGCTGTGTAATTGCCCACTGTACCAATGCCCTCTCCGTATCGGTCCATGTGCTGCGTTTAATCGTTAGTTGTCGTATTGTACGATAATCGACACGCCATACGGCCTTAAGTGATTCGGCCTGCTCCATCAATACCATACCCGGCTCTAAGTTTGTCCATTCTGAATGATCCGATACGAGCAAATCTTCAGCAATGATCGGGCAATTCAAAATGTGCTGCAGCTGTTCCCAATCCGACATGCTCATTCCTTATCCCCTATCCATGTAAGCCTTTTTCTTTAGGCCATTGTAACATACTCCCTGCCTTGCTTACGAATTTCTTGTACGATCATTCCGTTCGAGGAACACAAAAAAACCACAGACCGTAGTCTGTGGTAATTACTTGTTGGATAAATGGTGAGCCATGTAGGACTCGAACCTACGACACCCTGATTAAAAGTCAGGTGCTCTACCAACTGAGCTAATGGCTCTTGCTGTAATAAAACTGGTGGAGGATGATGGATTCGAACCACCGAACTCAGAGAGAACAGATTTACAGTCTGCTGCGTTTGGCCACTTCGCTAATCCTCCGTATTGAACCTTCCGCGCCATTGCATCAGGAATCAAATGGTGGCTCGGGACGGAATCGAACCGCCGACACGAGGATTTTCAGTCCTCTGCTCTACCAACTGAGCTACCGAGCCGTATTCAATTATCAATTAGTCCCTGCATTACATATTGAAGGGAATGGCGGAGCCGACGGGATTCGAACCCGCGGTCTCCTGCGTGACAGGCAGGCATGTTAGGCCTCTACACCACGGCTCCGCATTTGTAAATATGGTGGAGGCTGACGGGATCGAACCGCCGACCCTCTGCTTGTAAGGCAGATGCTCTCCCAGCTGAGCTAAGCCTCCGTGGGTATTAAGGTAGTGGTAGCGGCGAAGGGACTCGAACCCCCGACCCTCCGGGTATGAACCGAATGCTCTAGCCAGCTGAGCTACACCGCCACACTTGTCCATTGTTATGGTAATGGAAACCATCAGGTTTACAGCGCGGCCAAGCGCTGCGTGTAATCCTTATTCACTCAATGCACTTGTCATTGACTGAACAGATGATCACACCCTGAAAACTGGATGCGAATGTTGAATCCTTAGCCTTAGCAGTTTATGCTTCCGAAGCGAGCTTTTCTTACGAAGAGCTTTTAGGATAAGCCCTCGACCGATTAGTACTCGTCAGCTGCACGCATTACTGCGCTTCCACCTCGAGCCTATCAACCTGGTCGTCTTCCAGGGGTCTTACTTACTGGGAAATCTCATCTTGGAGGGGGCTTCGCGCTTAGATGCTTTCAGCGCTTATCCCGTCCGCACTTGG
>Ga0182739_1000394_pt1 | contig 61527 bp, 58 predicted proteins | sample eDN5th30CBELigBY_FD_128873 | JGI IMG/M metagenome (GOLD analysis project Ga0182739, IMG submission 128873) | Enriched backyard soil microbial communities from Emeryville, California, USA - eDNA 5th pass 30_C BE-Lig BY (version 2) (version 2) | ecosystem: Environmental > Terrestrial > Soil >... | reverse complement strand
GTATCCGGTATTAGCATTCGTTTCCGAATGTTATCCCAGTCTTACAGGCAGGTTACCTACGTGTTACTCACCCGTCCGCCGCTAACCTACGTTTCCCGAAGGAAACGTGAGTCCGCTCGACTTGCATGTATTAGGCACGCCGCCAGCGTTCGTCCTGAGCCAGGATCAAACTCTCCATAAAAGAAGTTTTCACCATCGGCGCAAGGCCGATAAGAAAATCTTCAAGTTTGACTTGCTCATTCTTTCATCGCTTTTCCATTTGATGCTTACGAAGCAAGATTTGCTGCGCAAACTTTCAAATGGGGCAGTTTCACTCGTTGTTCAGTTTTCAAAGAACAATCTTAATTTTCTACTAAATCTCTTACCGCCCGAATGTTCTCTCGGCCGGAAACTTAGTATAGCATGACTAGTTTCAAATAATCTACAGGAAATTCATGTCATACCATTCAATCTTAATCACTTTACCAGCTGTTTTGCGGCCGGAATAAGAATATACCATACAAACCGCTCGATATGCAACTGGAAATAATAACCTGATACTCACTTACAAAGAATCATATATATCTTTCGTATATCTCGTGATAACTACATCGTAATCTGGATATGGATATCCGAGTTTTTCTGATACATCTCTTGAGTATTTTCTAAATAGCTCATAGCAAGTAAATAAAGAACGCCACATTTCCTGATACCCATTCTGAGAATAAGTTGATAAGAGCTTTTCCCAATCGCAATTTGGCAGGTAATGATTTATAAACTTGTAGTTCTTCCCTACACTAAAAGTGTAACCTCGCTCTGATCCGATTCTCCAAGCCATCATCCTCAATAAATTAGGTCTAGCAATCTCGTTTAAATGGTCAATCGCAAAGAGGATCTCTCCTCTCGCCAACCCTTTAACTACATATGATGAAACCATCCAAAACTCATTGCAACAGTCATCGAACTCCCTAGCAGTTGGCTTGTTAATCCAGTAACAACGATCGTTTGCAACTATTTCATTGGTGATCAAAGCATCCTTATCGAGCAGCACCTTAACCAAACCATCGCTATTCGAAAAATAATTTTCTACCTCATCAATTGGAATTAGAGTTAGGTCTAATTTATTTCCGTCCTCAAAGAGAATTAAGTATGAGAACCAATTGCCTAATTCCGAAGGAAAGAGCTCCATATCCTCGGGTTTTTGCATCATAATGATATCTCCGAAAATGTGAAGCCATTGATCACTTTCCTTATAAGCTTGAATATCTGTTACAAAGTAAGAGATATCATAATCCTGGAATCGATCAGGAACAATATTATTATTCGTACGCGACCCTTCTAAGACAGCCAATCGAACTCGTTCATCGTTTTCAGCATATTTTATAAGCATACTCTTCATCTCTTGATCATTACGCAAAAGGCTCCTCCTCCTTTCAAAGCGTAGACGTTCAACAGTAAAGTCGTTCTCTTCAGAACCTAGCGCAAAACTGCTTCAAATCATCAATTAATTCTTGAGAATAAGCTGTGCTGCCGCTTTCTTCATCTTCATCCCCATCCTCATTTTCTTCGCTTTCTGCTTCGAATTGCTTAATTAAGCTGTGGGAAAGGTATTCTGCGCTGACACCGTAGTGCTTAATAATAGAAAAAAACTGATCCAGATTGTGATGATTCTCAATTATATCGGACAAGCGGCTCATAAGGCACCTCTTTTTCTAATTTAATGGATTAATTCGTCATTTACTAATACCGATTCGTTATTATATTCCCTCAAATAGCACTATTTATACGAGCCTATATCCAATGCATACTTTAGTTTGTAACAGCGAAACCTATATCGAGTTAAGGAATTCTACCATTTCCTGTTCAGCAAGAGGAGCAAATACAAATGGAAAATACGAAGTCAAAAAAGTTAAGCATTACTTTTACCAGCGAAATAGCCTCACACGAAGTTCAATCAAATAAAGAACCAAAAAAATCAAGTGACAAGTCCAGTTCAAAAGGGCGCATTTGGGAATTTATTGCGATTGCAACGATTCCCATCGTTCTGGTATTCGGCAACTCCATGCTTGTACCCGTTCTTCCCGAAATGCAGCAACAGATCCACATTAGTAAGTTTCAAAGCAGCTTAATCATTTCGTTGTTTTCGTTGGCAGCTGGTGTATTCATACCGGTTATCGGTTATTTATCCGATCAATTCGGCCGTAAAGTCATTATAATTCCTGCTTTAATTATTTACGGCGGAGCTGGAATTTTAGCAGGGTTCGGCGCTATATGGCACTCCTATACGATTGTCATTATAGCTAGAACCATTCAAGGTTTAGCGGCAGCAGGCACAGCTCCGATTGCCATGGCGCTTGTTGGAGACTCCTACAATGGAGGCACTGAAAGTAAAGCACTTGGTTTAATTGAAGCCTCGAATGGAGCCGGCAAGGTTCTTAGTCCGATCATCGGATCGTTGTTCGTGTTAATTGTTTGGTATGCGCCTTTCTTTGCTTTCCCGGTATTTTGCGCACTTTCACTGCTTGCCGTTCTATTTCTTATTAAGGAGCCGAAGCATAATGAAAAACAAAAGCTAAAGAAGTACATAAACAAGATTGGGCAAATTTTCAGTAAAAAAGGTCGTTGGCTGATCACTTGCTTTTTTGCTGGCTCATTAGGGCTGTTTATTTTGTTTGGTGTACTCTTTTATTTGTCCAATACACTTGAGGAAGCGCCATACAACATAGATGGTGTAATAAAAGGTCTCGTACTGGCGATTCCGCTGCTTGGTATGGTAATTTCATCATTTACAACAGGGAGCTTGATTAAGAAAAAGGGCACTCTGATGCGCTGGCTTATGAATATCGGGCTTATTGCAATGACTGTGTCGTTGGCTGCCACTATATTTTTTTTCAAAAACATTTACGTATTTATTGGCTTGCTAACGATCAGCAGTATTGGCACCGGACTGTTGCTTCCTTGTTTAAATACGATTATTACAGGAGCGGTGCAGAAAAGCGAGCGCGGCATGATTACCTCCCTGTATAATAGCTTGCGTTTCTTAGGCGTAGCCGCGGGTCCGCCTTTGTTCGGCTGGTTAATGGATAAATCCGATCGCCTTGTATTCATTAGCGTATCCGCTCTTTCCTTGATCGCGTTGGCATTAGTGTTCTTTCTAATAAAGCCTCCTGCCAAATTGGCTGAGTAATAGCGTTAATTGTTTCCTTACATTAGGCACACACCCAAAACTGCGCGCATAGAATATCTGGTCTATGGATGACAGACTATTCTTTCAAGAATTGAGGAGATACCCGATGAAAGGTTCCCTATGCGCAGTTTGGCCGGCTGAGCTGTCTGACCCAAGCGGACATCGCCGCTTTGATGCTGATGATCGAGATTCTTACCATGTTTTTAAACGTGGTTACACGATGGTCATTGATAAGGGGCTTGGCAGAAGCTCATTTGCGGATATGATCGAGACAGCTTCCGATTATATGGATTGCGTAAAATTCGGCTTTGGAACTGCCCCTCTTTATAAAACAGAGCTGCTGCTTTATAAAATCAATTTGGCTAAACAGCACGGGCTGACAGTCATGCCTGGCGGTACACTTCTGGAGAAAGCTGTACAGTTGGACGTTGTGCCGGCATTTTTCAACGCTATATGTAATCTAGGATTCAATGGGATTGAGGTTTCCGACGGTACAATCGAGCTTTCGCGCCGCAAACGTACAGAACTGATTAAAGAAGGTAAAAAGCGCGGACTTCATGTGTTTACAGAATATGGTAAAAAGCTTACAGGCTCTACCCTAGATGTAAAGCTTCTCTCCCAAACGCTTGAGTCTGATTTAGAAGCAGGAGCAGAGCTAGTGACAGTCGAATCTCGGGAATCGGGGACCGGGGTCGGTCTTTTTGACGAGAAAGGACAATGTCGAATGGACCTGCTGGATGCAGTGCTTCAGTTCGTACCATTCACAAGGCAGCTGATGTGGGAAGCGCCGTTAAAGCATCAGCAGGTGCTGCTGATCCAGAAATTTGGGTCTGACGTGCATTTAGGAAATATCGCGCCTAGCGAGACGTTAGCTCTTGAAACGCTTAGACGCGGACTTCGGCAGGATACATTCGAACTTGGTGTAAAAACCGAGCAGCGTAACGATTTTTATATGATTTAATGGAGACTATACCGAAAAACATAGACTTACCTATATCTAAAAATGAAACCAGTTACCCATCATCACTGAGGGTAACCGGTTTTTTTCAATTAACAAGTTAAATTTGCGGGGACGAACCTCGACATTGAATAGCTTCTATAGCCTCCAGTAATATTTTTCACTTGGAATCCTTTTTGCTCCAAGATGCGTGATGCAATATACCCTCTCATCCCAACGGCGCAGTATGCATAGATTTCTTTCCCTTGATCGAGCTCATCGCTTCTGAGACGAAGCTCATCGACCGGAATATGCAGTGCTCCTTCGATATGCCCTTGATCATATTCCGCTTTCGTCCTCACATCAAGGAGAATCTGCCTCTCGGGGTCAAAGCTTTCAAGCTGATTCAGCGTCACGACCTTAGCACGGCCGCTTAACACATTTTGCGCCAAATAACCAGCCATATTCACCGGATCCTTGGCGGATGAGAACGGAGGAGCATACGTAAGCTCAAGCTCCGCAAGATCGTCCACTGTTCCCTTAAGGCGAAGCACCGTAGAGATAACGTCAATTCGCTTGTCTACTCCCTCCGCCCCAAATGCCTGAGCACCGAGAACACTGCCCTCATCGTTAAATAATAGCTTCAACGCAATCGGCTGCGCCCCCGGATAATAGGTTGCGTGCGAGCTTGGGTGAACTATAACCGTATGGTACGGAATATTATGCTTCTCAAGCGTACGCTCGTTAACGCCCGTACTTGCCCCGGTGAGACCAAAGATTTTGATAATAGCAGTGCCTTGAGTTCCCTTGTACGTCGATGGCAAGCCGCAAATGTGATCCGCAGCTATTCGTCCTTGCTTATTTGCCGGTCCCGCCAACGGGATCGCCGCTTGCTGACCAGTCACATAATCTTTGATTTCGACAGCATCGCCCACCGCATACACGCCTTCACAGTTCGTCTGCATCGATTCATTCACCAGGATATGCCCTTTAGTACCGAGCTCGATGCCGGATTCCTTCAAAAACCTGGTATCAGGTGCCACGCCAATCGCCAGAATAATCATAGCTGCGCTGACCTGCTTTCCGCTTTGCAAGGTTACGGTAACTCCTTCATCCTTCTCTTCGAATGATTGAACTCCGTCTCCAAGATGCAGGTTAACTCCGTTATCTTGCAGCTCCTTCTCTGCGAACGTAACCATCTCCGAATCGAAAGGCGCCAAAATATGCGGGGCGGCTTCAACTAAAGTGACATCCAGTCCCCGATGCCGTAAATTCTCAGCCATTTCGACGCCAATATAGCCGCCGCCTATTACAATCGCACTTTGAATTCCCTCTTGATCAACCCGTAACTTGATTTGGTCCGTATCAGGAATATTACGAAGTGTATAGATTAAGCGACTCTCTATTCCTGGAATCGGCGGTTTCAACGGTTTGGCGCCGGGAGACAAAATCAAGTAATCATAGCTCTCCTCATAGATACCCTTATCTTTGCTATTTACGGTCACTTTCTTTCTATTAGTAGCGATATTCGTAACTTCGCTGTGAATGCGAATGTCAAGGTTAAATCTAGCCTTCATGCTTTCAGGGGTTTGTACCATCAGCTTCGAGCGATCTTGAATGGTCTCCCCGATGTAATAAGGAAGACCGCAGTTCGCAAAAGAGATATGGGAGTCACGCTCGAACATTATTATCTCTGCGTTCTCGTCTAGACGACGAAGCCTAGCAGCAGCGGATGCTCCCCCTGCAACTCCGCCTACAATGAGAATTTTCTTGTTCATGATGGTTCCACCTTTCTTAGCTATCCTTATTTTTGAACAGGCCCGCTCCAAGACATTATTCCGCCGCGCAAATGAGCAACGTCTTTATACCCTCTGCGTCCAAGCAGCTTGGCAGCTTGCTTGCTGCGCATTCCACTTTGGCAGTATAGATACACAGTATTATCGGCGGAGATTTCCCCCATTCGCTGCGGCAGTTGGCTAAGCGGGATATTCACTGCTCCTTTAATATGTCCGCGCTTATATTCATGGGCTTCCCGCACATCAATCACCTTGCTGCCCTTCGTTTCGCTTTGGAACTGCTCCTGCGGTAAAATACGCAGCCCTTTTACTGGAGCGAATTGCCTATATAGCATCCATAAAACGATGAGCAATAGTAAAATATAAATTCCGTAATCCAATTCTCTTCACCTGCCTATTTTTGATTAATAAAAGCGCACATCAACAACTCAACATACCGTAGGGGGTATGCAATAAATAAAAAATTAATACCCCGTGGGGTATATTAAAATAGTACAACTTTCTCTTCGCGCTGTCAACTGCATGTTGATGATTGTCTCCCTCCAACTCAAGATGTAACTCTTATTATCAAAAAAATAATGCTTCAACCCCTTTGCAAAGGTTGAAGCATTTTGAATAGAAGCTGAATAGACTTAGGGGTACTAAATTTTACTTTTCGCTGGATACAACTTCTTCCTTGTTAAAATAATACCGGCGGTAATTGTTGAATTGACCGAAATAGTAGCGCGAGATTCTTGCAATGCGTTTCAGGTTCAAGTCTTTTTTATACCATAGGGTATGCAGAACATTGTTCTGCTTGTACAGTTTATTAATCTCAGCTGATAATGCTGGTTCAGTTACATATTTACGCAATACGACTTTCGGCACATTTGTCCAAAGGGCTGTTTTGTCGCTGTATACACATTCACTCTTCTTATCATAAACGGTATTTTCGATCAGCGCAGCTAACATATTAAGTCCTGCAGCCCGAACAAAAAAGCTGCTTCTGCCCAATCTCGGATTAATCTCAAACATCATATATTTACCCGTTCTGCTGTCATACTTCATATCGATATTAGAAAACCCGACATAGCCAATCTTCTCAAGGAATATCTTCACCTTCTCATAAATATCCCTGTCCGATCGTGAAATAATAGCAGCGTAGTTGCCAAGTGTTTTCGGCGCATATTCTTCTAATACCGGTTGGCCGAGACACATCATTTTCACATTCCCATTGTCGTCGGAATAGCTATTGATGACACGCATCGAGCTGTCCCCGCCAGGAATAAATTCCTGTATAATCAGCTTTCCTTTATAGTCAGAAGCATTCATATTTTTAACCATCGTTAAGTACTCATTCTTATTGTTAAAGAAAAATACCTTCATCTTGCCTTCAAAATGACAATGCAAGTACTCGTAGGCGTTGCTGTTCTCAGGCTTAACAACGATTGGAAATTGAAAACTCATTTGTTCCAAAGCGTTTTCGCGCTCATGCGGCTCGCAGACAATCGTCTTAGGATAATCCAGTCCATGCTCTTCGCATAGCTTGTAAAACTTGTCTTTTGTATCAAGCGTGTTAAGCAAAGCTTCGGTAATGAATTGATTTGCAATAAGTCCTTCAAATTTACTATAGTGCCGTGATAACATGCCCGCATAATAATCCGAGCAAGGAATAACGACTAGCTTTCTGTTTGGAGTGGTGTACTTTTTCAAAATGGAAAGCAAAGCTCCCGGGAATACATCCTCATGATCAAATTGATCTATTTGAATGAGGTCATACAATTTGCTATTCATCGTTGGGATTAACAGCCGAGTGCATAGCAACAGCGGTTTAATCTGGTAAGCCTCATGAATGAGTCTAACATTTCCATATGCATTTTCATCACTGCCAAGTATTATCGGTAAAAAGGTATCACGTTTCATGGTTTCTCCTCATTTATCATGTTCTTCACTCACTGCTCTCTATTATATCAGAAAAATAAAAGCCTTAACTAACTAACTGCGGACAAAAAAAATCCGCTATGAAAAGCGGATTTTCTTGTGCCAGTTATTTAGGATCAGTCCTATCTTGTCTTCGCTACATAGCCGCTTCCGCGTTCTCGAACTGGCTGTTGTACAAGTCGGCATAGAAGCCGTTCGCAGCAAGCAGCTCATGATGGCTGCCGCTCTCGATAATATCGCCATCCTTCATGACGAGGATGATGTCAGCATTCTTAATGGTGGACAGTCTATGCGCGATAACGAAGGAAGTCCTTCCTGCCATCAGCCGATCCATCGCATCCTGTATGAGAAGCTCCGTTCTCGTATCAACGGAGCTCGTCGCCTCGTCGAGAATAAGCAGAGGCGCATTAGCAATAAGAGCTCTAGCAATCGTAATGAGCTGCTTCTGCCCCGCAGATAAGTTTACTTGCTCGTTCAACACGGTATCGTAGCCATGCGTCAACGTCCGAATAAAATGATCAATGCCGACCGCCTTGCAGACGTCTTTCACCTCGGCATCGGTAACGCCTTGCTTGTTGAAAACGATATTTTCTTTGATGGTTCCTTCGAACAGCCATGTATCCTGCAGCACCATGCAGAACTGCTCATGCACATTCTCTCTCGGAAGCTCGTGAATCGGAACGCCGTCAATCGTGATTTCACCGCCGTTCAACTCGTAGAATCGCATCAGCAGGTTGACGATCGTCGTCTTTCCCGCGCCCGTTGGGCCGACGATGGCGATCTTCTGGCCAGGCAGTGCACGAGCGGAGAAGTCATGAATAATCAGTTTATCGGGATTATACCCGAACGTAACGTTTCGGAACTCCACTTGTCCCTTAACGTTTTTAAGCATCTGCGTTTTGTTGCTTTCGTCCTCGAGCTCCTTCTCCTCCAAAAACTCAAAAACACGGGCAGAGGCGGCAGCAGTCGCTTGCATCGTTGACGCAGCTTGCGCGATTTGCCCCAATGGCTGCGTGAACAGCCGGACATAGATCATAAAAGCGACGATGACGCCAAACGAAATGTGACCGTTCATCGCTAATGCTCCGCCAACAATACAGACCGCCACATAGCTAAAATTTCCAACGAACATCATAAGCGGCATCGTCATGCCTGATAGAAATTGCGACTTCCATGAGCTATCATACAATTTGTCATTTATCTCGTTAAACTTTTCTTTCGCCATGCGCTCTGCATTATACACTTTAACGACATCGTGACCGGAGTAAATTTCCTCGACATGGCCGTTCATCGCTCCGAGATTCGCCTGTTGGCGGACGAAATGCGTTTGCGATTTTTTGATCATTATGGTCATAAATGCAAATCCTACTACGGTCGACAAGATCGCCGTGAGGGTCATCCATACATTCGTAAAGAACATCATAAACAAAGAGCCGACAAGCATAGTTATGGACGTCACGAGCATCCCCACACTCTGATTCATCGTTTGCCCGATCGTATCGACGTCGTTCGTAACGCGGCTCAGCACGTCGCCGTTGCTGTTGGAATCGAAGTACTTCAGTGGAAGCTTATTAATCTTCTGTGAAATACGAGCACGCAAGCTTCGCGATACCTTCTGTGTTACTGTAGCCATAATATACCCTTGTATATACGAGAAGACGACACTCAACCCATATAAGACGGCAAGCAGAATCCCGATACGGGCAACTGCGTCCATGTCGATCTCACCCATTAAGCCTACCGTAATATGATCTGTCATAGCTTCCAACTGGCTAGGTCCAATAATCGTAAATATCGTACCCGCGACGGAAAGCAGCAAAGCTATCACGATTAGAGGAATGTACGGCTTGCAATAGGCGACCAGCTTGCCCATTGTGCCTTTGAAATCAATGTTCGGTTTGGTTGCGATTTGTTGTTTAGCCAATTTCGAGCTCCTCCTTCGATAACTGAGAGTTCGCGATTTGACGATAGACCTCGCAAGTCTCCAGCAGCTCTTGATGAGTGCCTCTTCCTACGATTCTGCCTTCGTCGAGAACGAGGATGAGATCAGCATCCTTAATCGTTCCGATACGCTGTCCCACGATCAGATTGGTAGCGCCGGCAGTTTCTTGCTTGAGCATGGAACGAAGCTGACGGTCTGTCTTGTAATCAAGCGCCGAGAAGGAATCGTCAAAAATATAAATATCAGGATTGCGGTATATCGCCCTTGCGATGGATAACCGCTGCTTCTGACCGCCGGACAAGTTCGAGCCGCCCTGCGAGATGCTTCCCTCATAACCGTTCTCAAGCTTTTCGACGAACTCTGTACCTTTGGCAATGGCTACTGCTCTCTTCACATCTTCCGACGATCCTGCCTCGTGCCCATTATCGCCATAAGCTACATTGGACGTAACGGTTCCGGTGAACAGCACCGCTTTCTGCGGCACATAACCGAGCTTATTGTGCAAATCTTGCAGCGCGTACTCCTTCACATTCATGCCGTGGACGAGTACCTCGCCTTCCGTCACATCGTAAAATCTCGGAATCAGGTTCATTAGCGTAGTCTTGCCGCTGCCCGTCGAACCGATAAATGCGACCGTATCGCCCTTGCGCGCGACAAAATTAATATCTTGAAGCACATATTCATCGGAATCTCCGTATTTGAAGCTCACATTACGGAATTCAATCTCACCAGCTTTCGCTCCTATTGGCGACGCGTGGCTGCCATCCCTGATGTTTGGTTCTGTATTTAACACTTCCATAACGCGCTTGGCAGATACCGAAGCACGCGGCAACATGAAGAATACCATTGATAACATCATAAAGGCCATGACAATCTGCATCGCATAGGAAGAGAAAATAACCATATCGCTGAACAAACCGAGCCTCGCCGGCATCTCCGCGCCATTAATCAGATAGGCGCCGATCCAATAGATCGCCAAGCTTAATCCGCTCATAATGAGACTCATAACCGGCATCATTAATGCCATCAAGCGGCTCGTGAATAGATTCGCATCGGTTAGCTCACCATTCGCGCGGTCGAACTTCGCCTCCTGGCTCGAGCCGGCATTATAAGCTCGAATAACGCGCAGACCCGTCAAGCCCTCCCGAGTTACTCGGTTCAATTGATCTGTTAATCCTTGAATCAGTCTAAACTTCGGCATAGCGAACAAAATAACGATAGCGATCATAAGCAGAAGCAGCGCGACCGAAACGCCGGAAGAAAGCGTCCATTGCCAGCTCTTGCTGGAAATCTTCACAATCGCCCAAGCTGCTAGAATAGGCGCTTTGATCATAACCTGCAGTCCCATCGCCACAATGGTCTGCACTTGTGTAATATCATTCGTGGAACGCGTTATGAGACTCGCTGTCGAGAACTGGTTCATCTCGGCCATCGAGAACGATTGGACCTTGTCAAAGAGCAGGCTTCTAAGCCTCTTGGCAAGTGACGCTGCGCTCTGCGCGACAAGATAAACAACGATAAAAGAGGCGAGCAAGCTTCCGATTGCGCACAACAGCATGTAAATGCCCGGCTCCCACATCTCGCTCAAAGAATTCCCTTCGGTCTGCACCAGCTTTGTAATCTCTGCTAAATAATCAGGTAGCTTTAGGTCAAGATATACCTGGAGCACGATAAACGCGGTGCTGATCATAATAAACCAAACATTTTTCGAATTAAAATACTTTAAAATTTTTAGCATCTACCGAATGCTCCTTTTCCATATTGTTAGCTATAGAACTGTAAGTCTACTAACAATATTATGTTAATGAAAGCCGTCCCGACAACTATGACGACTGCTACTCCAAATTGCTTTTAATTTTATCTAGTACGCTAAAAAACGTATTCAGCTCTTCTAACGATAAGCCCTTTCTCAATTCACGCTCCAGCTCCGTGTATTTCCCGATTATAGCTTCGTAGTACTCCAGCGCAATCGGCGTAATTATAATCTGCTTCAACCTAGCATCGTAGGGAACGGATTGTCTCGTGATGAGGTTATTTTTCTCCATCAGATGCAAAATCTTGCTTGCAGTCGAACGTCTGATACAAAACTGATTCTCGAAATCACGTTGGAAAATCTCTTTATGCTGGTTATCGACAAGGTATTTCAGCGCCCATCCGTGCATACCGGTTAATTGATCGCCATACTTGTCATGAATGAACCCGTCTACCTGCCGTTTCAACATGTTCCTCACCGTTCTTAGCTCCAACGCAACCGATTTGTCTGTTCTCATTTCGCACCTCCTCACCGTAAACGATTCTAATTCTATTTCTTATTATAACGCAATACTTGTTAGCTGGCTAACATAATTTTGACTTTTTGAATAACATTTTTACGACATTACTTCGATTCGCTAAACCTCAAAATCCCATCCTCTTATTTCAAATTTTTCACATCTGTGTGCACTTTGTCACAACCTTTAAGAGTTAGAATCGCTATAATTTTCTTAAAAGGAAAAGGATGAACGGAAATGGAATCTTTGTGCGCGGCAAAGCAAAACAGCAATATATCCGTCATGTGGAAAACGGTCTCGGAGGATTGCAACCTCGCTTGCGACTATTGCTATTACAGTACCTGCGGAGGAAAACCCGGCAGACAAATTAACAAAATTGATTCGTCTCTGCTTGAGAGATTCATCAAAGAATATATGGCTTTATCGAATGGCGTCGCTTCCTTTGCCTGGCAAGGAGGCGAACCGTTGTTAGCTGGCTTAGATTTTTTCGAGAATGTCGTAGCTTTGCAAGCCAAGTACGCCCCTCCAAACACTATGATCAGCAATGCCTTGCAAACGAACGGCACACTCATTCATGACCGATGGGCAGCATTTTTCAAACGGTACCGTTTTCTGATCGGTGTCAGCTTGGACGGCCCTCAAGACATTCATGACCTCCATCGGGTGGATGCTCAAGGACATGGAAGTTTTGATCGTATAATGAAGAACATCTCTCACTTACTTCGTCACGACGTAGACTTCAACATTCTTACCGTTATCCATAGAGATAATGTCGGTAAAGCGAAAGACTTATTCCGGTTCTATGAGAAAGCAAATTTCAGATACATACAATTCATTCCTTGCATGGAATTCCATTCAAAACGTATCGACCAGCCCGGTGTATTCGCGATTACGCCGGAACAATATGGAGACTTTCTGTGCGAAGCGTTCGACTGCTGGTACAATAATGGCAGACCTGTCATATCCGAACGTTTCTTTGATAACATGCTTAGCGTCTATACACACCGTGAGGCTGAGCTGTGCATTCATCGGAAATCCTGCTCAAAAACGCTTATTCTCGAACAAAATGGAGATGCCTATCCGTGCGACTTCTATATTCATCCCGACTGGAAACTCGGAAACGTCGGCACAGATTCGCTTCAAGTAATACTGGAACATCCATTATATAATGAATTCCTAAAGCTAAAGCCGCGGCTGCCGGAGAAGTGCTTAACTTGTCCTTGGCTCAAGTTATGCTTCGGAGGATGTCCGCGCAACCGCACTTGGAGTAATGAGAATCTAGAATCAGAGCCGGATTATTTTTGCAGCAGCTACCGGCAAATATACGAATACGCTCATGAACGAATGGTTCAGCTGTCCGAGCAATATCGCCGGACCTTGTTCGAACAAGGGATTGGTATCTACTACAATGGAAAACTGCCGAATAGAAACGATCCATGCGCCTGCGGTAGTGGAAGGAAGTATAAAAATTGTTGTCTGTAAACCGGCGAAGGGGTTCCCTACGATTAGCGGGAACCCCTGTTATTATTTCTTATATTTTCGCTTTAATCCTCCAAACTCTTTAAGTCTGCCGCATTCTATCGTAGGTTACCGTTCCAAATTCACCGCATAGATCAAGAAATATCCCATTCATATCAAATATCTCTTTATCCTCTTCTAAATAACTAAGGACTTGTTTCCTTAAAGAATTATCAGGTTTTGCATCCTTTTTCTCTGTTATCTCATTAAATACATAATTCCATAGAAAGCTCTCTGAACCCGCGGTAGGGTAAAGATAAAACTGCTGTTGGAACTTCACGATCCTGCTGGAAGGCGGCAACATCTCTCTAAGCTGGGGTGTAAAGAGCCAAGAATGGCTTACCATTCCTTTACACTTGACCTCTGGAAAATACGTTGCGTAAAATTGTTTTGCTTGTTCATAGGAGTCTTTTAGAAAGGCTATATCAAAAGAAGTAATATCTCTAGGGATATGGAGCTCAAGCAATGTATCATCTTTATCCAGTACTTTTTCCCATTCATTCCGATTAAGCTTTACTTGTATGTTCATGCCTTTACCGATTGGTGTAATCGGGTTTCCAATGAAATAATGCTCCGTTTCTATATATTCCGTTACAAAGCCATCGGTTGTTTTCTCTTTATTACATACACCTTGCATATCACCGTTTGCTCTTAACTCCATCCCATCACCGCATAAGAATACAGTGATATCTGCCTTCTTATTATAAAAGCCTTTAACGATTCCAGAAAACGGTGTTGCCATAAATTGCATGCCGCCCAGCCGGAACAGTTTAGCCTCGAGATGTCTCCAAATCCAACTGAAATTACCAATCGCATAAAATCCTACTAAATTATAGGCGTGCTGTACCCAGATGCTAATATCTCTTAAGGTTTCAACAAATAACGCATCGCTCAATCCCCTTTCTGAGTACTTCTGTTCAGTAAGAGGCAGCCTTTGCAGCGCTGCATGCAAATAGAACAGCGAAGCCTCCCTTCCGAATACTTCTTTCACATAAGGATGAATCGTCAAAGGCTCCCAAACTGTCGTCCAGTATCCGCTGTCTATATTTTTTTTATAAAATTCCATATAAATATCAAAAAGATTTTGATCATTGTTTAATTTATCGGTAATATCCAACAGTATTTCGGTTGCTCCTTCAGGCATCAAAATTTTCTTACAGTAGCGGTGTGTTAAGTCTTTAGACATTAATAAAAGTTCCATACAAGCACGACCTCTCCGATAATTTAGGTATTACGATAAATGATTTTTCTGTTATTAGGCAGAAAATGATTTCATGGATATGAAAATTTTATCGTATTGTGCTTGATAGTAACTACCGATAGAGCGATTAAAAGTATGCATTTTTACGACTTTAAAAGAATTTTGCACGAATTCCGTTAACGTATAGCAGAAATACAGGTATTGATAAGTTACTCAAATGCAAAACCCTCAACCAACTGGTGGTTGAGGGTTTTGCATTTGAATGCGAGGATTAATTAAATGATTCCGGAATATAATCAAACCAATCAAAATATGCAGGAGCTTGGCACGCATTTCCGTTACCAGTGGAATATAGACCAATATACATACCTGTGTAGCCGCCTGCAACTTCAGTCGATAACAGGGAGCATATCCCAATCGAACCCGTTAACAGCAACTCACAAGCCTGCTTCACTTAAACTGTCCCACGACAGATACAGTGAAATAAGCGCTACTGCAAAGAATAGAACTGCGATTCGTGTGCTTCTTCTAAATTTAAGACCATATGAGAAGAAGAAGATAGTAGCCGCCAGCTTGGCAACGCTCTGATAGTATCCATTAAACGATGAACTGCTAAAGATGATAGCAATTAGTAGCATAGAGACGATAAGGATCTTGAACCACAAAGGCTCGCTCAAAAATAACTTATACATAAACTTAATTCTCTGCATCGCCATTCCTCCTTTTCTTCCTTTCCCTGCTTACTTGGTTTTTGGCGGCTTTGAAGCTGTCCCGCTGAATGCGGCTCCTAATCCGGCCCCAATAGCTATGCCGATCGCGATATTATCTAGTGCGACCCCAAGAGCGACGCCGATAGCAATTCCAAGCGTCATTCCTGAGGCACACTTTTTGTTCCGATTATTCTTGTAGCCAGACGGGTTATCTTCGCTCATCGCACTCGACCTCCAGTATGATCGTGACGTTGCTTGAAAGAAAAGAACCCTCGATTCATTCATGCTAGCAATGAATCTAGGGTTCTCTTCTGTTTCCTTGGGTGTGGAATTACTTTACAACATTTATTCCTAACAATACCAGAATCCCCATTCCAACAGCCCATACGACTATGGCAATCGTTTGCCAAATCATCACATATCGTTTCGATGCACCTGATGCGATACAAACTAAAGCCGCGATATGGTCTCCGATCAGCAAAGGACCTAGAAGCGACACTCCGGGAACACCGTACTTATGGAATAGCTTCTGCCCACGTTCTAGACGTTTATTGTGCTTTTCTTGTTTACGCTCAGACGGTTTTCTTCTTTGCAGCCACTGCTTAACGCGATCACTAGCTAGGATAACAACCATAACCGAAATCCAGTTCCCGACGATTGCTGCTACGATCGTCATCACTGCAGGGAACCCGACCGCAATCCCTACAGGTACCGCAAAGTATCCTTCGATAAATGGGATCATTCCCACAAGCATAACCCCAATGAATTGTAATATCGGACTCGAATCTTGAAGCTGTTGCAAAAATTGTTCCAACTTGCCATCATCCTTTTCTAATTTGTAAGTGTTGGATTTTTATATATAAGAATGTATATCTATGCGACAGCCTTAAACCTTATAAGCCTTCATAGCCTTGCGAAGCTCTTTCCAGCTTGGGCGCTTGCCGTACATAAGGACGCCTGTGCGGTAGATTTTCGCGGAGAACCATACAGCTACATAGATCGATACAAGCAGGATGCCGATGGAAGCAAGTACTTCCCATACCGATGGATCTGTAAGGCCTAAACGAAGCGGCATCACAAATGGCGAGAACAACGGAATGAACGATGTAACTTTAACAAGCAAGCTGTCCGGCGTGCTGATGCTGAACATTGAAATGTAGAAACCGCCGAGAGAAATAATTGTAATCGGCATAACCGCTTGACCGAGCTCCTCTGTACGGCTTACGAGCGAGCCTACTGCCGCGAACATCGTAGCGAATAGGAAGAAGCCTGTTAAGAAATAGATGAGCGAGTATACTAGCAGCATTGGATCTACATCCGATAGGTTAATATTAAAGCTAGCGAAAGTTTCAACATTATGCGGCAAATTCATGTTAAGCAGCATGACAATGACATAAGTTGCCAGCTGAATAATAACTACGATGAACATACCGAATATTTTACCGAACATTTGCTTCAGCGGAGCTACGCTTGTAATAAGAATTTCCATAACACGCGAGCTCTTCTCGGCTGTAATCTCAGACGCAATCATCTGTCCAGAAATCATAACGCTCATGAATAACAGAATGATTAGGAAGTAGACAACTCCCATATTTAGGCCCTGCTCATCAACTGACTTGCCGTCTCCAATGCTTCCTGCACCCTCACCTGTAGAAATTTGCAGCGTTTGAATGCTGATTGGCGTATTGAGCATCGTCATTTGCTCTTCGGTTAAGCCTGCATTTTGCAGTATCGTGCTTTGGCGAATGATGCTAAGCGAGCTTTCAATCGAGCTGGTCAAAGAATATTCCATCAGCTTCTCAGATTTATAAGTAACCTCTGGAAAACCGCTGTCTGTCAAAGCGCCGAATTCCAAATACCCTGCAATATCGCCATCACTGATGGCTTGCTTTAACTGCTTCTCATTTTGTTCAGCCGAGCCTTTATCCTCATAAGCAACCAGCTTTATGCTTGGAGCTTCTTGCCCTTCATAGTAAGCTTTCAGTTGCTCTGCTGTAGACGTTCCTAGAGCTAATTCTTCGCTAGTCGATTGAATGTAGCCAACGTTCTTAGCTTCCTTAGCGCCATTGTCAAATTGAGTGAAAATATAAGGCAGGTTAATACCTATCGATATAATTAATGCCAAAACTACTGTAGAAATAATAAATGCTTTGCCCTTAACTTTGTTTTTTACCGTAAATCCGACTACTGTCCAGAAACTATTCATGGCGATCACCTACCGTCTTAATAAATATTTCATTCAAAGTTGGTTCTTTAATTTCAAATCTAGTAATAACAGATTGATCCATCGCATGCCGCAAAATTTCTCCGCCAACTGATTCATTGGCGATCGAAAGCTCATAACCGTATTCATGGCGCAAAATATTCGTTACGCCGTTAATTTTATCCAACCCAGATACTTCGTTTTCTGTGCTTAGAATAACTTTTTCCCTCGGGAATCTCTTTTTGAGCTCCTTAATATTGCCTTGAAGCACTGCATTCGAACGATGAAGAATCGTAATATTGCGGCAAAGCTCCTCGACATGCTCCATTCGGTGAGTGGAGAACAGAATACTGGTTCCGTTATCTCTTAGTTCTTTAACCGTTGATTTCAAAAGCTCTACGTTTACGGGGTCAAGTCCGCTGAATGCTTCGTCCAGAACGATGATTTGCGGCGAATGAATGACCGCAGCGATAAATCCGATTTTTTGCTGATTGCCCTTCGAAAGCTCTTCTACTCTCTTATTATAGTATTCCGGTACTTCAAAGCGATCCAGCCAATGCTTCAAGCTCTTATCCGCATCCTTCTTTGACATTCCGCGCAGCTGTCCTAAGTAAATAAGCTGATCACTTACTTTAATTTTCGGATACAGCCCTCTTTCTTCTGGCAAATATCCCATATTATGAAGCTGCTCTGTGCTGTATGGCTTGCCATTATAGCTAATGCTTCCGCCATCAGGATAAATAAGACCAAGCACCATACGCATTGTTGTCGTTTTGCCTGCACCGTTAGCGCCAAGCAAGCCGTAAATTTCACCTTTACCAACCTCTAGGCTAATGCCGTTTACTGCTGTTTTATCCCCGTATTGCTTAACAACTTTATCTACTACTAATGGATTCATACTCTTACTCCTCTCACGTCATTAAATCTTAATCCTTTACGCTCTTTCAGTACCAGTGCTTCTAGTATTTCATCGAGTGTCAGCATTTGGCGGCTGACAAGCGTTAAACCTTGCTCCTCACGCCACGCTTCCGCCTCGGATGCTTTACTTGTAACTACTTTAAAGGTAGTTCCTCCTGCATACTCCACAGCATATTGACCAGGCATTCCGCCAGCAAGCTCAGCAGTCAGACCAGCTCCGCTTATAAACATCGTCTGCCAGTTACTGAACAGCTCATCCTTTTCATACATGCCAAGCACTCGGCCATCTGACATAAATACGATATAATCTGCTAATCGTTTCACCTCTTCAACGATGTGAGAGGTCATAACTATGGTGCGGTCTCCGCTGTCCATATATTGATGCAGCAAGTCAATCATCGTTTTCCATGCTAGTGGATCTAATCCAGATGAAGGCTCATCGAGCAGCAGCAGCTCCGGCGCATGGGATAATGACAGAGCCAGCTCAAACTTGCGGCGCATTCCCTTCGACATTTTGCCAAGCTTGCCGTTATCGTTAATTTCCATAAGCTTCAGCAGCTCACGATACCGATTACCATCCCAATTGGCATACCAGCGTTGATAGAAAGCCGCTTTATCCGATGCACGCATATGATCGTCGCCAATTCTCGGCTTCTCTGCTAAATATCCAATCCTCTGCTTCAGCTCTGTATCATTGCCGCTGCCCATAACATGATCCAACACTTTAATCGAACCGGCATCAGGCTTCTCCAAATCAAGCATCATACGAAATGTCGTGCTTTTCCCACAGCCGTTGGGACCTACAATTGCTGTTATACAGCCTGCAGGCATGGCCAAATCGATAGGACCAAGCTCGAAATTGGCCTTTCTATTGACAACCCCTTTCAGCTCCACCGCTGTCATCATCTTAGGCTCATCCCTCTCTTTTGACGTTTTGCTGCCATACTTGTTATTGTTTGCTCTATTTATTCATAATGTTTTTTAACGGCCTCTTCAAAAAGATCATCAAGCTCCTCTATTGAACACTGAGCTCGTTTCCCAGCAATTACTGCTTCCTCAATAGCCCCAATAACAGCCGCTAGTCTGTGCCGGTCACGCTCATGCTCATCGACAGATGCTACGTAGGTGCCGGTTCCTTGCCTTGTTCTGAGCAATCCTTCATTCTCAAGGTCTGTATATACTCGGCGAACGGTAATTACGCTGCATTTCAACGAGCTCGCCATCTCGCGTATCGAAGGAAGAAGCGTTCCTTCTGCTAACTGTCCGCTTACGATCAAAGCTCTTAGCTGTACCTCAATCTGAAAATATAACGGTTCAGCGCTTTGCTCGTTAATTTGTATCGGCAGCTGCATTGCTTCACCTACTTTCTTCAGACACCATTATTTAGATAGATCACGCTTTCTGAGTCGGTTTTCGATAAGTTTAGTCCCGGCTGCGATTGAACTTAGTCCTAATGCAACTGCAATGACCGGAATCCACCACTGTCCTTCTTCCAGAGCATTGATGACAGATACTGAAATGCTTGATTTAAGTAATATGAGCAACAGAATGGTTAACATGAAATAGCCGATGATGTATAAACACGAAATGATGAAATATACCTTTCCGGTTGTCCCTAGTTCCCAGTAGATATAGGAGACTCCTACGACCATTGAATAGCCATACCATGTCAGCGCGTATAGAACAAAAGTAGTTAAGCTCAGTCCCTCGGTACCCATAAGTGCAATGTAAGCATATAACATAGAGAAATAAATGATGAACACGGATGTTAGAATAATCCAGTACTGAATGAGCCGCCCCATTACAATCTGCTTCAACGTTATCGGTAATGTTCTCCACTGCTGAAGCTTCTGCGTGTAATAGTCATTTTTGCAAAAGTTCAAATTGGCGCGATTCATACAAAAGCCGAGCACAGGGAGCATGGCTATGTTTAGAAAATCAATGACCCATACAAATACTTTCTCTTCGCGATCTATCAATGCTTCTTGGTAGGATGGGGCTGTAAAAAGAACGAAGTAAGCGATGAAAAAGAGCGTTAATACGAAGCCCCAACGTTCTCGTTTAATTTCATGTCCCGCTAAGTACCAGGCTCCGTTCCAGAGGTTCATAGAACCAACTCCTTACTAAGTGATTATACTGTATATATCTTTATACACAGTATAATCACACTCGCTATGAAAGTCAACACTTTCCAATTGCTTTTTTTACAAAAAAAATGCCGGTACGCATCAGCCTCGTTATCCGAAGCATTAGCATACAAGCATTTCTTCATTATTTAAGTCTTTATAGTCCGAAGATAGCATTTATCATCGGTTTCGTATGGCCGCCAGGATACAATAAATAAAGCAGCGTATAAACGAAAACACCCGTTATTGCCGTTATAAACCAAATGACGGCCGTGAAACGGCCAAGCTTCCGATGCTTCGCGTACTTCTTCTTATAGCCAAGCGTTAGCGTTGTAATTCCAAACACTGCTGCGACTGTCGCAAGCGTAATATGGAATAGTAAAAACACAAGATAAAATGGCTTCAGATTGTCAGGTCCACCCCATGACGTATTGCCAATAAATATAGTGCGTGAGGAGTAAATAATAAAGAAAATAACCGCAGCGACTGCAGCCCAGAACATCACCTTCTGATGCTGCTCCAACTTACGCTTCACTGCTAATCTCCATCCGATCGCTACAAGCACGGCGCTTATGACAATAAACGTCGTACTGATAGCCGGGAATATTTCAAAGCTCGTCATCAAAATCCCACCTAAACTGATAATAAATTAAGCTGTTCCGGTTGTTCCCGTGTTAGTCAGATCATCCTCAGCATTCTCTCCGTGCTCTCGCTTAAACCACTGCCTGAATATAAAGGCTAGTATAATCCCGTACATAACCTCTTGAACGAGCTTCATGACAATACCGCCAATCTGCTGATCCTCGACTGGTGATACGAGACTAAAAAACTTAGCGCCTCCCTCGAATTCAGAAAGCATATAAGCCCGATCAGCCGGAATACAATAGCCCATAGCTTGAATCCACACGTTCGGATCATTATACATCGCATACAGCGGCGTACTGGTAAAAATAATTAAAGCACACGCTGGAGTTAAAAGCGCCCCGTTTGCGAACACATAAGCCATTTTCTTAACATGAGTCAGTCTCGACCATTCACGAACAGGATCGACAATCTGCCACCACATCATACAAGCGGTTACTAGCAGCACGAAGTAATAGATCCGATGAATAGTGAAGTTGGTCATCACAAAATCATGCACGACTGGAACGTGATAGATAGAAAAAATGAGATTAAAAAATACAAGCGTAAATATCGGATTCATCAATAGTCGCAGCTTCCGCCAGAAGCGTGCGGCAAACATTCTTTTCCATACAAAAGCTGGGACTGACATGAGCAGCAATGGGGGAACTATCAAATAGGACAAAGCCATATTAATCATATGGAAAGAAAACATCAAATGCCCTAATAGACTAAGAGGGCCTCCATGCGCCAAGTAAAAAATAACCGCTGCTGACAAGAACTGCAGCTTCTGTGCACGTGTTGCCGCGTCAGCTTCAGGAGCATGCTTCTCTCTCCAAGGACCGATCATATAAAAATACAGAATTCCAATCGCTGCCATAAAGAAGAAGAACATTGGACTCCATAGCTCTTCAAACGTAAAATACTCTAAACCTAACATTATCTGATTCACCATCCTTCAAACAAAGACGAGCCATGTCGTCCAAAACCGTCAATTTTTCAAAAAAAGGAGGGACCCAACCAAAGGGACCCTCCTCTTTTCAGTTGTTTTACCACCAAACCCAGTACTGGGCCATGATAACACAAGTAAAAGCTACGACTACACCGGCTAGAATACCGATGATTGCATATTGATGTCCGCGATCCTTCATGTGCATCCAGAACGCCATCTGAACGAAAACCTGCAAAATGGCAGTTCCGATCAAGATAATGTAAATAAAGTCTTTGTTTATTTCGCCGCCCATAACTGCAGCGAAGGCAATCATAGTCAGGACAAGAGAGAAGACAAATGCAATAACATGCTTCTTCGGTCCTTCAATACGATGCGGCCTTTTGTTTTCCTCAGTGGTTGTGTGATTGTTGGACATCGATTAAACCACCTTTCCCATCAAGTAAACGACGGTGAAGATAAACACCCATACTACGTCGATGAAGTGCCAGTACATGCCTGCCACATACACCTTAGGAGCATTCACAGTATTCAAGCCTTGCTTCATAAGCTGTCTAATAATTAACGAAATCCACACGATACCGAGAGCAACGTGGGCTCCGTGGAAGCCAACCAACGTATAGAACGCTGAGCTGAATGCACTTGTTGTAAAGCCATGTCCTAAATGCAAGTAATGACTGAACTCATAAATTTCAAGGACAAGGAACGCAATACCCAGAACGACAGTTATAATGAGCCACTTAATCAATGCTTTGTTATCAAGCTTATGCATAGCATGAATTGCGAATACACTCGTCAAGCTTGAAGTTAACAGGATTAATGTAGCCAATGCTGTCAGCGGCAGGGAGAATAACTCATTTGGCGTCGGTCCATCCAGCACTTGACCGCGAAGGGCCAAGTATACAGAGAACAACGTGCCGAACAACACAGTTTCTCCGCCGAGAAACAGCCAAAAACCTAAAATTTTATTACGGCCCTCTAGAGTAGCCTTTTCGGGTTCATGAGGCAATTGCCCCTCTACATGTGTATGTGCGCTCATGCTTTACCCCCCTTATCATCCAGTTCATGCTCTTCGATATGGAAGCCAGGGTCGTCCTTAACGGAACGAGCTACCATACAGCCCAGTGTCATAATAACACCTAGAGCTCCAATCGTGTATCCCGTGTTAAGAGCGCCGATCTTGCCCCACTCGCCTGCGTACATGAAGCCGAAGCCGCCAATGAACAGACCTAATGACATCAAGAACGGAAGCAGCGAAGGCGACGGCATATGAATCGGACCGATTGGTTCCGCTGGCGTCATGCCTTTATGACCGTCCATTTTTTCTTTCCAAAGTGCATCATATCCGCGAACAAGCGGAGTTTGCTTAAAGTTGTACTCTGGAGGCGGAGATGGAATCGTCCACTCCAATGTACGTCCGTCTTCCCATGGATCATCCTTTGCATCCATAGGTCTGAACAAAGAACCGATCGTATTGATAAGGAATAGAATTGTACCAACACCCATTAGGAATGCGCCAATGGTACTAATTAAGTTCATTTCATTAAAGCCAACACCGTCAAGATAAGTAAATACGCGGCGCTGCATACCAATTAGACCAAGGAAATGCTGCACGAAGAAGGTCAGATGGAAACCGATTATAAATGTCCAGAATGTCCAAATACCGATCTTCTCATTAAGCATACGACCGAACATCTTAGGCCACCAGTAATGAAGACCTGCGAATATACCCAAGATCAAGCCGCCTACGATAACATAGTGGAAATGCGCTACGACAAAGTAAGTGTCATGATACTGGAAGTCAGCTGGAGCAGCAGCTAGCATAACGCCTGTAACGCCGCCCATTACGAAGGTTGGAATAAAACCAATCGCGAACAGATTTGCTGTCGTAAATCGAATGGAGCCTCCCCACATCGTAAACACCCAGTTGAAAATTTTGATGCCTGTTGGAATCGCAATCAACATTGTCGCAATAGAGAACAATGAGTTAGCAATAGGTCCTAGACCCGTTGTAAACATATGATGCGCCCAAACCATGAAGCCTAAGAAACCGATAAGCATGGTAGCGAATACCATCGAGCTGTATCCGAACAGACGCTTACGCGAGAAAGTAGATACAACCTCAGAAATAATGCCGAATGCCGGCATAATGAGGATATAAACTTCAGGATGTCCGAATATCCAGAAAATATGCTCCCACAGCACCATGTTGCCGCCAGCGGCCGGATTAAAGAAGTTGGCGCTGAAAATACGGTCAAACATAAGTGCAACCAAGCCTACAGTAAGCGCAGGGAATGCGAACAGAATAAGAGCCGATGTAATAAAAGCAGCCCATGTAAACATCGGCATACGCATGAAAGTCATGCCTGGCGCGCGCATATTGATAATTGTCGCAAGGAAGTTAATACCACCGATCAACGTACCAATACCCGCAATCTGCAGACCCATAACATAATAGTCAACGCCGCGGTCGGCGCTGTAAGTGGTCCCAGCAAGCGGCACATAAGAGGTCCAGCCTGCATCCGGCGCTCCGCCCGTAAACCAGCTTACATTCAGCAGCACGCCGCCGAATAGGAAGGTCCAGAAGCCAAGCGCGTTAAGAAAAGGGAACGCAACGTCGCGTGCGCCGATTTGAAGCGGAATAACCGCATTCATTAGCGCGAACAACATTGGCATCGCCGCAAGGAAGATCATTGTCGTTCCGTGCATCGTTATTAGTTCATTAAATGTACCCGCGTCAATGAAATCATTCAGCGGCTTCCAGAGCTGGACCCGGATCAATAACGCCTCTAGTCCGCCTACCAGGAAGAAGAATCCCCCAGCTATCAAATACAATATACCGATTTTTTTATGGTCAACCGTTGTCAGCCAGTCCATGAGACCAGTATGACGTTTGACCGTATGTACATGAGACAAAGTTGGTACCTCCTTTAATCACTGATGATTTATTGTTCGTAATCAAGAGTCAGCTCTGATAAGTATTTCGCAATACCATCAAGCTCTTGCTCTGTCAAATTGTATGAACCGGACATCAGGTTACCCGGTTTAACTTTTTCAGGGTCCTTAATCCAGCGGTAAAGGTTATCATAAGTTGAACCTTCATTGCTGTACTTCGGATCATCAGTATTAATGAGAATACCTCCGACAGACTCACGACTTCCGATGCCGGTCAGATTCGGGAAAGCAGGTCCGCCTAAATCGCCAACTGCATGGCAAGAAAGACATTTGCTTTCAAATGCAGCAGCAACAGCCGGGTCACTTGGAAGTGCTACTGGCTCTTGAATAGCAGCTACCCAACGATCATAAGATGCGCTGTCAACTACTTTAACCTTGAAGTCCATCAATCCATGTGACGGTCCGCAAAGCTCGGCGCACTTACCTAAGTAAACACCTGTCTTAGGTGCTGAGAAATACATCTTATTCACGTTGCCGGCAGGGTTCGTATCAATCTTGCCTGCTAGCGCCGGAATCCAGATAGAGTGAATAACGTCCGCAGATTTTGCAGTAATAGCTACCGTCTTGCCCGCAGGAATAACGAGCTCTTGAGCTGTAGTAATTCCGTATTGCGGATATTCAAACTCCCACCAATATTGATGCGATGTAACATTGATATGAATCGCATCAGGGTCATTCGAATAGTCCTTCGCTAAATTAAATACCGATTGAACAGTTGGAACTGCCAGAATGACAAGCAAAATAACCGGGATTACCGTCCAAATGACTTCCAGCTTGTGATTCCCTTCTACTTGCTTAGGGATTTTATTATCTCCCTTGCGTCTGCGATAGCGAATAATTACATAGAATGTGAGCGCAAACACTACAACTATGACGAAGGACATAATTGTAATAGCAAGCTTCATCAATCCGAACTGTTCTTCCGCTACCGGACCTTGTGGATTCAGCGCTGACAAATCCTCACGTCCACACGCCGAAAGCACCAGCATCATCATGGCCATAAGCGGCGCCAGCCGTTTACCCAATTGCCACCGATTCATCATTAATCAACCCCACTTTTGACGTTTTCGCAGCTGCTCTATTTCTAGTGGCATGCAGCAAACTGCGTGTTTCACAGATGTTTTGACAACTCCTGCAACTTAAATCACTTTATTAAATATAAAGTTGAACCCCCTATTTGTCAATGTTCCACAGAGAGTTCACAAATTGTTCGCAAAGCTGCCATATTTGCTGTAGTACAGCGTTTTCACTGACTTGCAATCCTTTATTTCTAACGTTCTTAAATTACGATCATTATTCTACATTGTGCACCAATTACATGGTCAATTATGTATAGGTCTTCGCAGTATATTTCGCATCATTCGACACAACCTATAGCTATTCTTACTCTAATGGAGGGATGACCCTGCATGATGAAAACTTTTGCTTCATTATTTATGTGCGCTGTATTAATGCTGGCTGCAGCGACAGGCTGCGGCTATAAGGAGCTTGTCCAAAAAAGCGATACGGATTACGGCAGCCGAACGAAAGGCGATCCGAAGGCGATGGGCATTCAAGCTTACGGTTCCCGATCCAATGATCCTAATGCCCACAACAACGCTTTTTTCGAGTACAGTTCAACTGTATCTCGTGATGTCACGGCCCTTGACGGCATCGGTTCAGCTATCGTTATGTTAACGGATAAAAACGCCTATGCCGCTATACTGCTTGATTGGACAGCGACCGGCACTCTAAGCTCTGGAGGACGCATGGAACAAGATAATACAGGAACGACCGAAGGGATCAATAACGTTATTAACGGCAGCCCGAATGGCTTCAGCGATGCCATTTCCTATCCTTACAATTCATTGTTTACAGTAAATGACTATAATAACCTCTCCCCTGAGCTAAAACAGCGCATTGCGTTAAAAATTCGTGAAAAGGCGCCTAATGTTAAGGAGGTTCATATCTCCGCAAATATGGACTTTAATAATCAGTTCAACGAATTGTCAAAAGAAGCTTGGGGAGGACGCTCGCTCACGAAGTGGATCGATCATTTTAATGTCATCGTCCAGCATCAATTCGCAGGGGGAAAAGTGATGCCTACACCGATCATTGACCCGCAAGCTGTACCAAACAGCTAAAAATTTCTACTATTATATATAGATCATTTACCAAACGAAGCTGAGGGTCTATGCATTGCTCACTCGCATGCATAGACCCTCTTGTTCTGTAAGGCTAACGAATTGGCTTACCCCATCAATGCATTTTTCTTGGAATTCGCACAAAATCTGAAGCTTGAAAACGTTCTAAGGCAAGCTGATAAGCTTGTCTGTCTTGCTCGTTGCGGGATAGCCGCTCCAGCCTTCGAAGCTGACTCTCAAATTGAGCTGTCAGTTGAAGCAGTTCATCCTCAGGCTTATTACCTGCATCAAGTCCATAATCTATTTCGTTGCCGCTGTACAGCAGCAATTGTCCTTCATCGTCAATCTGCCCAAGAAAGACATCCTCAATTCCCAGCTTGCGGCGCTTTAGCTCATGCATAAGCCAATCTCTTGAATAGCCGGCTGCTTCTAATACAGTCGGCTGCAGATTTCCGTCAATAATTATAGTTGCGCTAGGCTTGTTTTTGCCAAGTCGCCAACCCAGCTTATCCGCAGACAAAGGCTGATAGTCTTTCTTGAGCATAACGCTGATCTCGCCGCTCGCTTCCATGACGGCAAACTCTACATCAGCAACTCGGTAAACATTTTTTTTACGCAGCTGTTCCAGAAATTCCTCTGTTGTCAGCCTCTCCTTTTTTAGCTTTTCTCTAAGTATTTGTCCATTTTCCGCTAGAATGGTTTCCTTGCCATCGACAAAATCGCGGACTTTTTTACTTTTCAAAGTAATCAGCTCTACCCCAATAGAAATGCTAGTCCAGACAATGAGCGCAATAATGCCGTGATACCATTTGTTATCGAGATCAAGCGATATGTAACCGATAATATTGCCTATTGATATACCAGTTATGTATTCGAATAATGAAAGCTGTGACACCTGTCTCTTGCCCAGCATTTTCGTAATAATAAATAAGATAACGACAGACATGCTAGTCCGAACGGAAATTTCTATCCAATCTGGCACGATTAGACCCCCCTTTGTTTTGTAGTTAGAGTGTCCTAAAGCGCTAAAGCTATTCAAATGATTACTTGCATTTACAATTTAAGTATGGTATGATCGAATTTATGTATAATATTTATCCTCAGTAAATCCTTCGAGATTCAAACCACCCTCTGTATTTGATTTCTTAGAACGATCATTCCCAACTCAATTTTTCATGCTGAAATTCTGATTCACACTGGCGCGGTCTTCGGAGCCGCAAGGACGAAAGAGAGGCAGGGCTTTCGTTGTTTTAGAATGTTTGACTGGTCAGGCTAAATATGTACGTAAACACATAAGGGCTGTCCTGTTGGCTATGCAATAACCAGCAAGGCAGCCCTGACTAATTTCACATTATTTTTTCGTAAAAATAGCATTCAGCTCTAACTATTCCGTACATATTGGTGTATATTTGAGAGGCGAGCATCTATTTATTCTTGAGAGGATGAATGACTATTAAACCTATAATTAATTTTGCCCATCGCGGCGCCAGCGCCTATTGCCCTGAAAATACGATGGCTGCATTTCATAAGGCCTTGGAACTAGGCGCAACTGGAATTGAAACCGATGTACAGGTTGCAAAGGACGGCACGGTCGTCATTATCCATGACGAGACGCTTACACGTACAACAGGTGACCCGCGGCTTGTTAAGGATATCAATTATGAAGAAATGAAAGCGCTTGATGCGGGAAGCTGGTTCGATCCTACATTCGCTGGCGAATCTATCCCGTCGCTGGAGCAGCTGCTTCAGCTGTTAGCTGATAAAGATACAATTCTGAACATCGAGCTTAAAAACACCTATGTACTCTATCCGGACATCGAACGCAAAACGATTGAGCTGGTACACAAATACAATATGGCTGACCGTGTCATCATCTCAAGCTTTAACCATTACGCCCTTGCCGCTTGCAAGGATATTGATTCATCGATCAGAACAGGTATTCTTTATGTAGAAGGACTTTACGAGCCTTGGAACTATGCTGCCACATTACGCGCCGATGCACTGCACGCTAGTAAGTACGCAGTAATTCCTGAGTGGGTACTGGCAGCTCAAGCGCACGGAATCGCCTATCATCCATACACAGTGAATGAAATTAATGAGCTGGAAAAGCTTGTAGCTATGAATGTTGACGGCATCATAACCGATTATCCTGACCGCTTGGCCGAATTACTGAATAAGAGGGGAGCAGTCGCTGAATGAAAAAAACCTGGCTGTTAGGGCTTGGCTTTTTCAGTATTAGCATTACTTGGGGACTGTACAATGCCTTCGTCCCGTTTTTCTTGGAAAACTACATCTCATCTCTTGCGCTTATAGGCTTTATGATGACGATTGATAACTATTTCGCCATGTTCCTGCAGCCGTGGATCGGCAAAAAGAGTGACGGCACGAACACCAAATTCGGTAAAAGAATGCCCTTCCTGCTTATCGGCATGCCGCTCGCGGCAGTATTCGGTGCACTAATCCCATGGCATACCGGATTACTTACATTAATTATTTTCATGATGCTTATGAACCTGTCCATGAGCCTATACCGCTCGCCAACCGTAGCGCTTATGCCGGATATTACACTTGATCATAAACGTTCGCAGGCTAACGGTATTATTAACTTCATGGGCGGAGTCGGCTCGATCATAGCCTTTGCCGTAGGCTCGATGCTGTTCGCAAAGCACGAGTCGCTGCCATTTGCAGCTTCCTCAATCGTAACGCTTGCATGCATGTTTTTACTGCTATACTTCATTAAAGAAAAACGCGACACAATAAATTATGTACCGGCGGAGAAGAAGGAACGCGTTTCCTTCCGAGGCGAATGGAATCGGCCAACTATCTTTCTTCTAGGCGCAATCTTCTTCTGGTTTGTCGCTTATCAAGGGGTAGAAGCGCTTGTATCGCTATACGGCAAAAACCAGCTTGGCCTTACAAAAGAAGCTTCGGCCTTCTCGTTAACCTTCTTCTCGCTTGCATTCGTCGCAGCGGCAATACCAAGCGGTCTGCTTGGTCGAAGGTTCGGCAAGAAGCTAGTCATTATGATTGGCATTATTGGTCTAATGCTCGTATATGGTTCCATCAATTTTATTTACTCCGTCGAAGCCTTCCGTACATTACTTGTATTCGGCGGTATCTTCTGGGCAATGATCAATATCAATTCCTATCCATTCATCGTATCGCTCGGCAAAGAGAGCAGCATTGGCACTCGAACAGGCATTTATTACCTCATCTCTTCCCTTGCCGCGATCAGCTCCCCGCCGCTTATGGGACTAATGGTTGACTTTATGGGTTATACTTCTCTCTTCTATATAGCAACAGGAAGCATGGCGCTCGCCTTACTCTGTATATTAGGAGTGAATGATAAGGGAATCTCTTCATCAACCGATACGAAGGATCCGGCAGCCAGCGTGTAGATCAACCAATTATTTTTATCAAAAAAGCTCGCGATTACAGCGCGTCGTAACTTAACGCTGTAATCGCGAGCTCTATTTTTTGTACCATATTAATGAGCGCCGCTCTTGTCAAAACCGCCGCCCATAACATCGGATACATGCTCCACGGCGATGAAGGCTTTGGAATCAATTTCTTGAACAATCGTCTTCAGCTTGGCAAGTTCCAGGCGGGATACAACACAGTATATAACCTTCGTCTCTTCCTTGGAGTATCCGCCTTGCGCCGAAATTAATGTCGTGCTTCGGCCAAGCCGATCATGGATTGCCTCTGAGATTTCAGCGTATTCGCCCGAAATAATAGTAACAGACTTCGATTCATCCAAGCCTTCCACTACGATGTCTATCATCTTTATCGCAATGTAATAGGTGAACATCGAATACATGGCAGAATCCCAGCCAAAAATAAAACCAGCGATTATGAAAATGAACACATTAAAGATCATAATAATCTGTCCAACGGACATTCGCAGCTTCTTAGAAAGCAGAATCGATACAACCTCTACTCCGTCCAAGCAGCCGCCGAATCTGATCACGAGACCGACGCCGATCCCCAATATAAGTCCACCGAATAATACTGCGAGCAGCTTCTCATCCGTGAAAGCTTCAACGTGATGCAATAATGCGGTCGTAACAGACATAGCGATAATGCCGTAAAGAGTAGAAAATGCGAAGGTTTTGCCGATTTGCCTATAGCCCAGAATGAGGAAAGGGAGGTTAGTAACGAATAAAATAACACTGAGCGGGAAGCTCATCGAATGGGAAAGCATAATCGATACGCCGGCCATGCCGCCGTCGATCACTTGATTCGGAACGAGAAACAATTCGAGCGCCACCCCCATCAGAATGGAGCCAATGGTAATTCCAATAATTCTTTTACAAATCTCTGCTATAGAAAGCTTCTTATGAGTCTTAGCCAACCTTGATTCCTTCTTCCGGATAATAAAATAGTAACTTATCTCAAAATTTTATCATAGAAAAAGGCGTTTTTCAAAACTTTTGACTAATCTAAGGACGGAAATACGTGCTTTTATTTATCGCCCGCATACATTTTTTTCTTTCGTTATCACAACTAAGTCCGTATTCATTTTTGGTTCAACCCGATGGAGTTACATTGACGCGCATGTGCTGCAATTTTGCAGTACATACGGCGGGCTGGGGTTACTATGACGCGCATGTACTGCACTTTTGCAGTACATTCGGCGGGCTGGGGTTACTATGACGCGCATGTACTGCACTTTTGCAGTACATTCAGCGGGCTGGGGTTACTTTTGAGCGCATGTACTGCACTTTTGCAGTACATTCAGCGGGCTGGGGTTACTTTTGAGCGCATGTGCTGCACTTTTACAGTACATTCGGCGGGCTGGGGTTACTTTTGAGCACATGTACTGCACTTTTGCAGTACATGCGCTGAGCTAACAAGGGCAAGCTGGTCACATTATGACCAAACTCGATTAGTCCAAATATCCGGCCAAGCCTTTGTCCATGAAATATTCCATCTCGGTATCGAGGATCGTCTCCACTGTCAGCTCATCGAGACTGACATCCTTACGGCTCATAATATAATCAACAAGCTCATCACTGTCGATCTCAACCTCGCCGTTCGCATCCGTCGGAGCGCTGCCGATGAATGCCTGCTCATGCTTCAGCACAAGCTTCACACTCTTTTCATCTACCTTCGCCTCGGACACAATATATTGAATAAGCTCCTGCTCATTAATTGCCGACTCCTGCTGTTTGCTCATATGCTGCCAACTCCTTCTCTTTAATAGTGCTATTGTAGCACATAACGAACTTAATAATGCTTATTAGCTTCACGGTAATACGCCACATTATTCACAATGAACAGGATAAGCAGCAAAATAAACGGAAAAGCTTGAAACTCAAACAGCATGCTATAGCCTAAAGTAACGATCGTCAGTATATACAAGGCTAAATTTTGTGCATTGAACGCTTTATACGATGATTTGTAGACAATATACTTTTCAGCTTCATCCAGCTTCTCAACGTAATCCTTACCGCTTGCCGTTCCATTGACAAGATCAACCGTACGCTTAGGGTACCGCTTATTAAATTCTGCTAATATCACATACTGATATATCATAGAAACCAGAAACAACACTAAGGAAACAATTGCGACGATGTACATTGTCGTTCCCAAGCTCTCAAGCTGCATTAGATGCAGCACGACAAGGCTAAAGGCAATCAACGATATAAACACACTAAAGCCGATATAGGCCATGACGTTGCCAAAAATTTTCTCCGAACGCTCTTCGTCGATCACCTTCTTGCTGCGAAACTGTCCATAAATACTCGCGATCAGCAGTGGTGCAGAAATAATCATCAGAACGATAGGGATTGCATCACCTTGAAAAAGTCCGAACCCCATTCCATCAAAACTGATGTTCTTCATTTTGCTCAATCCAATATAACTGGCTGCAAAACCAAATCCAGCACTTGCGATAAAGATAAGCGCTAATTTTAAATATCCCTTCATTTCACATCTTCCTCTCCGTCTAATATAAATATTGCTTCTACAGGCTCGCCGAATACCTTTGCCATCTTTAGCGCTAATACAACTGACGGCGAATAGTCGCCCCGTTCAATAAGACTGATGGTCTGTCTGGATACATCAATGGCATCCGCTAGTTCTGTCTGGCTTAAGCGAAAGCGGGCGCGCAGCTCTCGAACTCGATTCGTAAGCTCCATTTTCTTCACTCCTTATACTTTTTAATGTACATCATTTATTCCAAAATGTAAACTATAGTTGTCAAAATAATAATGATATATGACGTTTTGTGCAATATAGCACAATGTTTATCGACTCATGCTATAATGTTTATAACTTCCATAAGTATCATTCTGCTCAAGGAGCTTTACTGAAAGGAGCTTTCCGCAATGAATACAGAAATGATCATGACCTTATCCATTCTAACAATCGCAGCAGCCTTATTTATTAGCGGCAAAATAAGATCGGATCTCGTAGCCATATGCTCTTTAATCGCGTTAGTGCTGCTGGGCATCCTAACGCCGGCCGAGGCGCTTTCAGGCTTCTCTAACTCCGTCGTCATCATGATGATCGGCTTATTTATCGTTGGAGGAGCTATATTTCAGACTGGGCTTGCCAAAATCGCCAGCAGCAAAATGCTTAAGCTCGCAGGCACAAGCGAAACCCGGCTCTTGATTACCGTCATGCTGGCCACATCTTTTATCGGCGCATTCGTCAGCAATACAGGCACAGTCGCCGTCATGCTGCCGATTGTTGTCAGTTTGGCGGCAAGTGCGAATATGAGTCCTGGCAGGCTGCTTATGCCGCTCGCATTCGCCAGCAGTCTAGGCGGCATGCTGACATTAATCGGTACGCCGCCCAATCTCATTATTCGAGAGACGCTAATGAACGCAGGCTATAAAGAGCTTTCTTTCTTCTCCTTTACGCCAATTGGCCTAGTCTGCTTAGTCATCGGCACTGTGCTGATCGTCTTTATAGGGAAGCTGCTCCTGCCAAAAGAGAACGTGCGCTCAGGAGGAAAAAATAAACGAAGCCGCTCGTTATCCGAGCTTGCGAAGCAATACCAATTATCACAAAATTTATTTCGTGTACAAGTAAGCGATGAATCTCCATTAATAGGAAAGACGCTGCTGCAGCTGCATATTCCAAGCGAATATCAATTGAATATCATTGAGATCAGAAGAAGGATGTCTTCGAAGAACCCTTTCTTCAAGACGATTACCGGACAGATCGCCGGCCCTTCTACCGTAATTGAGAGACAAGATATTTTGTATGTATACGGGCAGTTTGAGCAAATGGAAAAATTCGTGAAAGAGTGTAAAATGATTCTGCTTGATCGGCATGCTGCGGAGATCGATAAAGAAGATGTGAGAACGGAGCGCTTCCTATCCAGCGAAATAGGCATCGCCGAGGTGATGCTGCCCCCAAGTTCCAAGCTAATTCATAATCTTGTTAAGCAGACGGGCTTCCGTGAGAAGTATGGAATTAACATACTCGGCATTCATCGAAGAGGCGAATACTTGCTGCATACGCTGAAGGATGAGAAAATCCGATTTGGCGACGCTTTGCTAATTCAAGGAACTTGGAAAAGCATTTCTACGCTCGCACAGGAGACTAATGATGTCGTTATCGTCGGACAGCCGAACGAAATGCAAGCATCTGTTCCTCTCAATCATAAGGCACCGATAGCGGCCGGCATCATGCTCCTTATGATTTTATTGATGGTCTTCGAGGTTTTTCCAGCAGTCATATCTGTTCTTATAGCTGCTGTATTGATGGTGGCAACGGGGTGCTTGCGCAGTATGGAGGCGGCTTACAAAACGATCAACTGGGAGAGCATCGTGCTGATTGGCGGAATGATTCCCATGTCAACTGCCATTGAAAAGACTGGCGCAGCGACGCTGTTGTCTGAGAAATTAGTATCGAGTCTAGGCAGCTTCGGTCCTATTGCTCTGCTTGCCGGCATTTATTTCGCAACGTCGATACTTACCCTGTTCATCAGCAATACAGCGTGCGCGGTTTTGTTCGCGCCTATCGCATTAGCTGCCGCGGTTCAGCTTGGCGTCAGCCCGCTGCCGTTCATGTTCGCCGTATCTATCGCTGCCAGCATGTGCTTCGCGGTACCATTCTCTACACCGCCGAACGCGCTCGTCATGTCCGCTGGACGTTATACCTTCATGGATTACGTAAAGCTCGGCTTGCCTGTCCAGCTGCTCATCGGCATCGCCATGGTTGCCCTGCTGCCCGTATTTTTCCCATTCTAAACCATTCAGATGCAGGCGGGTGGCACCGTACTTTCGGGGGGTTGTGTGAAATATCGTACAGGGGTGTCCTTCAGTCATTTTAACGTTGACTTTCGGGACAGCCCTTTTTATCGATCACGCATTGATGTCCTAACAATAATCCATCATTATTCGTTACTTCAGAACGCGTACTCGAGAATCGTCCGTAAACCACAGCTTTGTCGTCAGATTGCTTAAAATGAGGCTCGTCAACGCTGCCGAGCTTGTAAATGCAAATACAATTAGCAGCTGATAGCGAACGGCTTCTACCGGATCAGCGCCTGCTATAATCATGCCGGTCATCATCCCGGGCAGCTGCACAAGCCCAACGGTCTTCATGCTGTCAATGGTCGGAATCATGCTCGACTTTACAGCTCGCTTGGCAACGGTGTAAATTGACTGCTTCGCAGTCGCTCCAAGTGACAGCAGCGTCTCCAGTTCACCTCTGGACGACTCGATTTCGCGTTTCATTCCGTTCAAGAACAGCCCCGATACGACCATTGCATTGCCTATAGTCATGCCGCTTATCGGAATGATGTACTGCGGACTCGCTTCAATAATGTCTAAACCGAGCAGCAAGCCCATCATCATTGCCTCAGTTGCCGTAATCGCTGCAGCAATTCTCCACCGCATTCCTTTTACCTTAGCAGACCTCTTTGCCGCATTCCACGCAGCGACTGTTATCATAAATACAATAATGCCTATTATAAATAAAGGATGCTTCGTCTCAAAAATAAATTGAAGCACATAACCGACTGCAAGAAGCTGAACCGCAGCTCTTATCGTTCCAATCGCGATTTCTTTCTCCAGTCCTTGCTTCTGCCAGACCGAAATGAGCATCGTCACCATGACGAACAGCAGCGTAAAGCTCAAAGCCAAATAAGACATATTAGCCTGTTACCTCCTCATATGCGCGAGAAGGGATCATGCCGATGAATGATTTGGCTTCCTCTGTTGCCGGCTGCTTGAAGAATGCCTCACATGGACCGCTCTCCAACAGCCTGCCGCCGCTCATGAACCAGACGGTATCGCATACGCGCTTCACTTGCTTGAAATCATGCGAGATCCATATACAAGTCGTTCCTTCTTCATCGCGCCATTCTGCCAGCAGCCGCTCTACAAGCTGCATGCTGTTCGCGTCCAATGCTGAAGTAACCTCGTCGAGCAGCAGCACCTTCGGTTTGAGCAGCATCGACCTAACAAGCGCAAGCCGCTGCTTCTCGCCCCCTGACAGCTCTGCCGCCGGCTTATCCAGCTCCAGCCCTTGGAGGCCAACCTTCGCCAGCAGCATGTTGGCAAGCTCTGCATCATAGTCTTGCTTATGCAGCTTGCTTACCGTTTTCATATTATCCAATAGGGTGCCTGGCAGCATTATAGCTTGCTGAGCAACGTACAGTATTTGTTTGCGCCATTCGCGAGGTTCAAAATTTGCCTGAGGTATTCCCTCCATTCGAATGACACCTTCATCCGCTTTATCCAGCCAAGCGATACAGCGCAGCAGCGTGCTTTTCCCCTGCCCGGATGCCCCGATCAATCCGATCGATTCCCCTGCAGCTGCTTCTATATTTATGTCTCGGAATAGGGGACTGGACTCTCCTTCAAAATGTCTCGTAATGCTATGCAGCTCCAGCATCGCACTCAAACCAAGCCTCCTCCTCCCTGCATTCTTTAGCTTCTTAATTAGTAGCTTATCTTGTGAGTATAGAATTATTCAGCTTATCTGAACACTTAGACTTCCTATGATTCAGCAAAAACGGCCTGCCCCCGCATTAATTCTACGGGGACAGACCGTTGTTATCAACTGCTGCCTATTTTATTTGATCGCAGCGTCGATCGATTTAACCATTTCAGATACAGATACTAGACCGCCGCCGGACAAATACCAGTAGTTAGGATCTAGGTAAACGATGTTGCCGTTTTTAAACGCGTTTGTATTTTTTACAAGATCATTTTCAACAGTAGCTTTAGCAGCCGGTTCGCCTGCTACTACAGCATCGCGGTCAACGACGAACAGATAGTCAGGGTTTTTCTCAAGAATATATTCAAAAGTAACTGAGTTGCCGTGTGTTTCCACTTTAATTTCCGGATCAACCGGCGCTATGCCCAGCACGTCATGAATAATGCCAAAACGGGATCCAGCACCGTATGCGCTGATGTTGCCTTCATTTGCAAGGATGATCAGACCGTTCTTGCCGCTTGCAGTCGCTCTTTCTTTAACCGCAGCGATAGTCGCTTCAACCGCTTCGATTTCAGCTGCCACTTCTGCTTCTTTATTGAAAATTTGACCTAAAATTTTGTTATTTTCTTCAAAGGACTCAAGATATTTGCTTGTATCAACACCCAAGAAAATCGTTGGAGCAAGCTTAGTCAGCTCTTCATAAGCTGTTTGCTGACGACCAGAGATAATGATCAGATCAGGGGATAGCTCAGACAAAGCTTCGAAGTCAGGCTCTTTCAAGCTGCCTACATTCGCATATTTAGAATCTTCATATTTGGACAGATACGGTGGAATGTTTGCTTGTGGAACGCCAGCAACTTCTACGCCCAGCTTATCAAGCGAGTCAAGCATACCAAAGTCGAATACAACTACCTTCTCAGGGTTAACTTTAACGACGGTTTCACCCAGTTGATGCTTAACAGTAATTTCTGCCGGAGGCGCTTCTGTCGCAGGTGCTTCTGTTGCAGGTGCGTTTGTCGCAGCAGAGCCGCCTGTTTTATTGTTAGACGAGTTGTTTCCCCCGCCGCACGCTGCTAGCACCATTGAAAAAACTATAAGAACGGAAAGTAAACCAAAAGCTTTCTTCACTACTATCACTCCTAAACCATATGTTTTTAAATTGATATTCTAAACGCTGAGCACTTGCAGAGCTCTTGCAATTGCTTCTAGGCGAAATAGACACTGATCCTGTTTCCGTTGATTTCTTGAATCGGAATATCCATGTCATAAATTTGCTTTAACGCTTCAGAGTCGATAATCTTATCGGTCGAGCCCTGTCTAGCAAGCTTTCCGTTCTTCATCCCTACGATGTGATCGGAATAGCAAGAAGCAAAATTGATATCATGAACGACTAGAATAACCGTTTTGCCCAGCTCATCAACCAAATCTCTAAGCACTTTCATAATTTGCACGGAGTGCTTCATATCCAGATTGTTAAGCGGTTCATCAAGTAAAATATATTCCGTATTTTGAGCAATCGTCATAGCGATATAGGCGCGTTGGCATTGGCCGCCGCTTAGTTGGTCCAAGTACTTATGCTGCATCTCCTCTAAGTCCATATAGCGGATAGCTTCATCAACCTGCTCCCAATCTTCCTTCGTCAGCTTGCCTTGTGAATAAGGGAATCGGCCAAAGCTGACCAGATCTCGCACTGTCAGTCGCAAGCTAATATGATTGGATTGCTTCAAAATTGAAATTTTCCGAGCCAGATCCTTGCTCTTCCAATCCTTAATGGACTTGCCGTCAATGATAACCTCGCCCTGATCCGCACTCGTGAGGCGGCTGATCATGGCGAGCAGCGTGCTTTTTCCTGCGCCATTGGGTCCAATGAAGGAAGTAATCTTTCCTTTAGGGATATTCAAAGTAACATCCTCAACGACTTTTTTGCCGCCATACACTTTGGAAATGTTTTTAACTTCTATCATAATTTTGTCTCCTTTAACAGCAGGTATAAGAAGTAAGCTCCGCCAACGAAGTTAATAATGACGCTCAGCGTCGTTGAGAAAGTGAATACGCGCTCTACAATCAGCTGTCCGCCCAGCAATGCAACCATACTAATGAGCATGGAGCCGACAATCAAATATTTGTGCTGGTATGTGCGCAGGAACTGATGGGCAACGTTGGCGACAAGCAGACCAAGGAAAGTAATCGGTCCTACAAGCGCTGTTGCTACTGAGATTAAAATCGCGGATACAATGAGCAGCCTTTTGACGACATAATCATAAGGGACGCCCAGATTAACCGCTTGTTCTCTGCCGAGAGCCAGTACATCTAAATATTTCGTGAAGCGGCTCGCATACAAGCCTGTCAGCGCGAGAATAATACATGCCAGCGTAAGCAGGTCCGTATTTATGTTGTTGAAGCTGGCGAACATTTTATCCTGAACGATTAGAAATTCACTAGGATCAATTAATACCTGCATAAAGGTGGACATGCTTCCGAATAATGTGCCCAGTACAAGCCCGACTAAGAGCAGGAAGTATAAATTTCGTCCTTCCCTTCGGAACATGAATCGGTAGAGGGCAATGACGAACAGCATCATTATACCTAAAGTAATAACAAAATTAACCTTTACATTCGCGTTCGCAATTCCCATCGAGCCGAATACGAAGACGACTACGGTCTGGATCAGCATATACAACGAGTCAAGACCAATGATGCTTGGAGTAAGTATTCTGTTGTTGGTTATCGTCTGGAAGATCATCGTGGAGTAAGCAATCGCGCCCCCCGTCAGTACAATGGCCAGTACCTTCTTAAATCGTCTTGGCAGGATGTACTCCAGGTTGGTGCCCAGCTTAATGAGCATGAATACGGCAATTAATGCAAGCACCGCCGCAGCCAGCATGCTGATCTTCAGCTTCAAATTAAGCTTCATGGGCTTTTCTCCTTACTAGCAAGTACAGAAAGATAACTCCGCCGATAACGCCGATTGTTACACTGATCGGAATCTCGTAGGGAAAAATAATAAGTCTGCTGAAAATATCACATACAAGCACGAATATAGCACCGACTACAGCCGTATATCCGAGTGTATTTTTCAAGTTATCGCCTTTGTAGATCGTCACAATATTAGGTACGACTAAGCCTAGGAACGGGATGAGTCCGACGGTTAGCATGACGACAACCGAGACCAGCGCGACAATGACTAAGCCAATATTGACGATCAGTTTATGATTCATGCCAAGATTGGTGGCGAATTCCTCACCCATCCCAGCGATTGTAAATTTATTCGCATATAGAAAAGCAATAATCAACAACGGAATACTTAAGTACAGTAACTCATAGCGGCCAGTCATAATCGTTGAGAAGCTTCCTTGCAGCCATGAGGAGATGCTTTGGATCAGATCATTCTTGTAGGCAAAAAAGGTTGTCATAGAGCTGATCACATTGCCGAACATCAGTCCGACAAGCGGGATAAAGATCGCATCCTTGTACTTGATTTTGTCCAATATTTTAATAAAGATAAAGGTTCCCAGCAGCGCAAATATGGATGCGACAAGCATTTTCTGCATTGTTGTTGCCGATGAGAATAGCAGCAGGGAAACCATGATGCCGAAGCGTGCCGAATCATCCGTACCGGCTGTAGTCGGCGAAACGAATTTATTGCGGCTTAATTGCTGCATAATAAGTCCGGTAATGCTTAGGCTGATGCCTGCAATAATAATGCTTATCAATCGCGGAAATCGACTTATAAACAGTACCTGCTTCTGTTGTTCCGTAAGACTGAACAAATCTAGCGGTGATACATTTTTGACGCCGATGAACAACGATACGATCGATAAGAGAAAAAGTAATACAATTAAATATCGGAGCTTAAGCTTCATGTCCATTCCTCGAATCGTCAATGATTGCTAGTAAAGCTAATAATCACTTTGCAGATAATCATTCTCAATAGTTGCCAAAAAAATACGCCGAACCTTTCATCACCGGTATAGGGTGCATTCTCAGTGATAACGATTATCAGCTACAATACAATCATACACTATTTTTTCGAATTGAGAACCATTTTTACTGTATTTATTAAAGTAAAATCTTCATTTGTGACGTTTGTGTGAATGTTAATATTTAATATACAAATCCACTCTCAAGCGATGAGATGATTGCAAGTAAAAAGGGCGCAGCAGCATCGTAAATCCATACTGCGGCACCCTCCTATTCTATAAAATAACGCCATCCTTAAAGATGGCAATCTCTTTAAAGCCGTTCCGTTCATTATTCGTTTGAAGCTCGCCTGAAGCGATGCTAATCAGCTGCTCCCATAGCTCATCCGTAAGCTGCTCCATGCTCTTTCCTTCCAGCAGCTGTCCAGCGTTGAAATCAATCCAGTTCTTCTTTCGTGCAGCAAGCTCGCTGTTCGTAGCTACCTTTACCGTCGGCACCGGACCGCCAAATGGCGTGCCGCGGCCAGTCGTAAAGAAGACGACATGTGCTCCTCCAGCGGACAACGCAGTAACCGATACGAGATCATTACCTGGCGCTTCTAGCAAATTGAGGCCTGTATGCGTAATTCGCTGTCCATAAGGGACAACGTCTTGAACGATAGCATGACCGCCTTTTTGTGTACAGCCAAGCGATTTCTCCTCCAATGTGCTTATTCCGCCCGCCTTGTTGCCCGGAGATGGATTTTCATATATTTCCTGATCATGACGAATAAAATATTGTTTGAAATCATTAACGAGATTGACGATTTTGGAGAACACCGCCTCATCGGCAGCGCGATTCATCAATATCGTCTCCGCGCCGAACATTTCCGGAACTTCCGTAAGTATTGCCGTTCCGCCTGCCGCAATTAAACGATCGGACAATGAACCGACCAGCGGATTAGCCGTAATGCCCGACAAGCCGTCCGAACCGCCGCATTTCAGACCGATCTTTAGCTTAGATACAGGCACGGGCTCGCGTTCAAAGCGCTCCGCGTATTCCACTAGCTCATCAATCATCGCCAGCGCCTCTTCGATTTCATCCTCTGCCTCCTGCGACTTAAGAAACTTCACCCGGTCCTCGCGGTAGTCGCCGATCGCTTCCTTAAAGGAATCAATCTGATTGTTCTCGCAGCCTAAACCAATTACAAGCACCCCCGCTGCATTAGGATGATTCACTAATGAAGCAAGCAGCTTCTGCGTATGCACAAGATCATCACCGAGCTGCGAGCAGCCGAACGGATGAGCAAAGTGGTAGACGCCGTCTACTCTTCCTTTGTACATCGAATCCGCTCTGCGGGCAACAGCCTCGCAAGTCTTATTGATACAGCCTACTGTGTTAATAATCCATATTTCATTTCGAATGCCGATCTCGCCATTGTCTCTAATATAGCCTTGGAAAGTACGTTCTGAATCATCTGAATTCAATCGTCGAGCTGCATCGCTGTTGCTCGGCTCATACTTATAATCTAGAATGCCCTTCAATCCAGTCCCCATATTATGTGTATGAATCCAGCTGCCGGGATTAAGGTCAAGCTTGGCTATGCCGATCGAGTAGCCGAATTTGAGAATGTGATCGCCTTGTTTTACTGACTTTAGCAATATTTTATGACCTTTCGGCACATCGTCGACAAGTTCAAGCTTAGCTCCGTCTACGTTAATGATATCGCCCTTGCTATAAGGCTGGAGCGCTATAATAACATGATCCTGCTCATTCAATTTAACCCAGCTGCTCATTAGCGGTCCTCTCCATTTCTGTTATATGGTTCGCTATTGCGGAAGCTAGACTTGGACAAGCAGCGTTCAAGTCGCTGCCCCATATGGAATCTAGCGCAAGCAGTTCTCCTATTGCCGATTGAAGCGTCAGGCTTTGCTGCTCGAATGAAGACCATATTTCAGCTATACGCTTGAGAGCTGCTCCATCATCGCGCACGACGTACGCCTTCCCGGCAAACGTTCTCCCTGTATACCCTTGCTCCGTCTTATTTACCCTGTAGTATCTCAGCAAACCCGCAAAACCGCATAAAATATCATTTGGAAGCTTATCATCATTGCGAGTATAATGAAGCATTGTCGGCAGCAGCCGAGTCTTGAACTTGCTAAGGCTGTTCATCGCAATATCGGATAGACGATGTCTAATATACGGGTTCAGGAAACGTTCATACACATCGTTCGCATAAGCTGCTAATTCCTCGCCTGAATAAGGCAATGCCGGAATAATTTCATCCTCAACCGAACGGCGTATGAACGGGCCAAGCTCTGAATGCTCCATCGTTTCCCGAACATGCTCTAATCCGTACAAAATGCCAAGCGGCGTCATAAGCGTATGCGCGCCATTCAATATCCGCACCTTACGCTGCTGAAACGGCTTCAAATCGGACACCCAATGCACATTCAAACCAGCCTTCCGCAGCGGAAGCAGCTCATCCAGCTCCGGCTCCCCCTCGATCGCCCATAAATGATAAGGCTCGGCTGTAGTCAGCAGCGGATCGCTGTAGCCCCATTCTTGGAACCACCCTTCAGCTGTCGCCTCATCCGGATAGCCGGTCACGATCCGATCTACAAGTGAATTCAAGAAGCGATTATGCTCCATAATCCATTGCTTAAACGAATCTGGATATCCCCAATCCTCGCAATAGCGCAGTACGCAGCTGCGCAGCTCATCACCGTTGCGTTCCAGGAGCTCGCATGGAAGGCAGATTAAACCGCGCTCAGGAGCGCCGTCAAAATAAACAAATCGTTCATAAAGCAGCTTGGTCAGCTTGCCTGGATAGGAATGAATAGGCTCTCCCTCAGTAATTGATTCAGGGCGATATACCAATCCCGCTTCTGTCGTATTTGACACAACAAATTTCAACTCTGGATCAGCGGCTAGCGCAAGATATTGCTCCCAATTCGAATAAGGGTCAAACACCTTATTGAATACTGAAATTACATCTGTCCGCTCCACACTTTTTCCATTCTCCAGCCCGCGAATGACGAGTGTGTACAAGCCGTCCTGGGAAGCAAGCTCCTCAATCTTCGCTCTTCCTTGCGCACGCGGTTGGGTAACAGCAATGCTTCCGTCATAAAGGCCCTGCTTGCGGCACTGCTGAAGCATCCAATCGAAGAAGCCGCGCAGGAAGTTGCCTTCACCAATCTGAAGAATTGTAATTGGACTGCTCTGTATACTATCGATTAACACGGCTTCCTCATGCTTTAAGCTATTGCGATTCAAAGGGGATGTCATCGTTCATCGAACTCCTTCGCTCATATTCCACACGTTTATGTCCCCATTATAGACAACAATATTGAACCTTTCTATGCTCTGTATGCGCTTATTTGTACTCTATTTTGATATTTGCTACAATCGTATATGTCCGTTAGCTATTATTGTTACAGATGATGGAGGTCGATCCTAGATAATGAATGCGTACCGCAAACGTTTTGACAGCCAAACCCCATTTCCTTTCGAGCTCGTATTCCGCGATACAAAGAGCGCTCAAAGCGAACTGCCTAATCATCTGCATGATTGGTACGAGGTCGTCTATATATACAGCGGAAAAGGAACCTTTTTTATCGATCAAACCTTCTACGACGCTCAGTCAGACCATATTTTCCTAATTCCAGGCAATACCATTCATCACTCATTTCCCGACTCGGACAACCCTAAGACAGCAACTGCGCTGTTCTTCCATCCATCCTTCGTACATAGCTCGCCGCTTGGCGATGCCTTCTCTTATTTGCGCTGCTTCGAGCAAGCAAAGCGACAGAAGAGCTTCAGACTCACCGCAGACGAAAGCACCCGGCAGTCACTCCAGCAGCTCATTAATCTCATTCATGAGGAACTGAACGCGAAGCAGCAAGGATACCGCCATGCCGTGCAGCTTTATGTGCAGCAGCTGCTTCTATTGCTTAACCGAGCTATAATGCCTGCTGCTCCAGAATGCCCATCCTTCGCATTCGGACCGCCTTGGATGGCAACAGTGCTCGCTCATATCGATGAGCATCCCGGCGCACCTCTCCATATGTCTACGCTCGCGAAGCAGGCAGCTGTTACGCCAGCACATTTCTCCCGAGTGTTCAAGTCGTTGACCGGACTAACTGTAACCGAATATGTAACGACCAAACGGATCATTCGATCGAAGGAGCTTCTCAGCGAGACTAATGCGACAATTGCTGAAATAGCTGAACAATGCGGCTTCGAAAGCCTGCCTCATTTTCACCGCACCTTTAAAAGAATGACGGGCTTAACGCCAAGCCGCTTCAAGAAAAGTTGAAATCACATAAGCATCCACAAAATCAGTGTATTTGACGGTTACTATTAGCTGAGACAAGCATCTCCTTCCTCTCATAAGCTATACAGCGAGCAACTTCAACACGAGGAGGAGGGCATCATATGCTTCGATCGAATGTCAAAGCTTATAAACTTAAGGTTGGCAAAAACCAATATTTAGTCATTAACATTTACCAGACTGCATCGGCCAAAGCGTTAAGCGGCAATGTCCTGGCAAGCAATGCTGCCAATGTGCAAATTTTCAAAAAGCACAAAGCGCGTTAACAGCTCATTTTCCAGAGTAGTGTGCTTACAGCACTAACGAAGGGAGGTGAGCAAATGAATAGAAAACATTACGGTAAGAAGCATCCAAATGTGAAAAAGAACAGCGTCAAATGGAACAGCGGCAACACATTCGTTAATACGACGCAAAGCGCCAGTGCATCTATTAATCAAGGAGGCAATGCCTTCGCAATCAATGCATCAGACATTGGAGTTGTACGCATTCGTCCCGGCCAACAGTAGCAGACTGTTTTAGTCCTGGATATTCTCTCCTGCATTAAAAAAAGACTTCACAGACGATCCATGATCGCTGTTGAAGTCTTTTTCCGTTAATTAAGACTGGAATAATCTCATCAGAATAATGCCAATAAGCGCCAATACAATGCCAGCCACTTCTGTTCTCGTGAACTTCTCCTTCACTACAAATCGGGTATACAGCAGGACGATTAGTACATTCAGTGAGGTGACAGCCGAGACGAGGCCGGTCACTCCGATATCAAAGGCGGATACGATGAACATCATACCAACCGCATTCGTTATCCCGACACCCATTCCGACAAGGAATGTTTTCTTATTGCTCCAGCTTCCCGTCGCCTCCAGTGAAGCTGCATGAGGAACATTCTGCGTAGCTTCAGCACCAGTACCTGCATTTACACCTGTGCCTGCTCCTAATCCTGTACCTGTACCCGCTCCATTTTGCCCGTGAATGATCGCAAGCGCTTCCCCCAGCACTTCTTGGCGTTGATGACGCTCCTGTCGCAAATCGCGGAGCCACCATATGAGAAAACACGATGCGCCCGTGCCGAACATGAACACCATTGTCGGGAACAGCTCCGCCTCCGCCAGCGTTGACCATTTGCCGGAAAGATCATTGAATGCGAAGAGCATTAGGGCAATTAAGCCCCATTGCGCTCCTTTCAGATTTTTAAGTGAGAGATCATTAGAATAACGAACGAGCAGTATGCCGGCCACTATTATTATAAACGCAGCTAACTGCGCCGAATTGAGCTTCTCTCCCCATAAAAAATAAGCGATAACGACAACAATGACGGACGGCAACGCCGTTAAAATCGCGATCAATGATGCTTTGCCGACTGCGAATCCTTTGAACATAGCTCCGTTAGCTCCAAAGGAGAGCAACCCCATCATCATGCCGATAAGTGCCGCCATCGTCCAATTCGAGCTGAGCAGCAGCGCACAAAATAAATTAATAATAAAGCCCATCGTAAATGCTCCAAATAGCAACAAGTTACGATTGATGGGCTTTTGACTCGTCCAATGATACAATATTCCTCGTGTGCCGAAGCTCAGCGCAGCCAGTACTGATAATGTCAACCACATGATGCATAAGCCCCTCTCAGCCAATGAATTTCATTATGTGAGCACAATATGATCACAGCATAATAGAAACCATCATACCAAGTTTGGCTGGATTTGTCTGCAATGATATGAGCTAACGCTCACTCGTTAGACGACAATCGATCGCAATACATATGCATGGCATCACGCAAAAAGCTTGCAAGCCCATCCCCATATCTATCTAAATTCGCAGTAAATCGCTCATCGCCGACATACAAGTCGCCCAGGCCGCGGAATATGTCCAACGTACAATTATAATAGTTGGCTGTAATAAATGCCCGCAATTGACCCACATATTGCTGCACCTCAGCATCTCCCGGTCCATTGCCTTGCTCTGCTGCCTCCCCAATCTGTCTAAAAATTTGATCCATCTCCGACTGCACGCGCTGCCAATCTTCTTTCGTATAAGCGGAAGTTCTGCGCTGCGATTCCTTGTAGGCATCACTATCTCCATACCTCTCACGCGTCTCCTGCTCATACTTCTTCCGATGCTCCTCGATCTCGCTCATATCAAATGGCTCGAACATTTCCTTCTTCGACATTTGTTCTCCTCCGTCCATCGATTGAATACTGCGCTCAACCGACAATAAGATTTTTTCGAGGCGACGCTTTTTCTCCACAAGCAGCTCCCTATGGGCATGAAGCGCGGATCTGTGATCAAAGCTCGGATTGTCCAAAATGTCGCGAATACGCTGCAGCGGGAAATCCAGCTCCTTGAAAAACAATATTTGCTGCAGTCTGGCCAAGTCGTCATCGCTATACAAGCGATAGCCGTTCTTTTCCACAACTGCCGGAGCTAGAAGCCCAATCGCATCATAATGATGCAGCGTACGAACACTGACGCCAGCGATCGTCGCGACCTCGTTGACTTTATACATCTTCATCACCTCTGAAACTTATGCTAAAGTATGACGCAACGTAAGAGTCAAGCCGGGATTTTTACTTTTTTTCGAAAAGGCTCCTTAAAGCTTAGAAGCTTCCATGCGGTATATACAACACCTATGGCGATCATCATATCAAAGCACACATTGAACAAAAACAGATGCTTGCCGAGATCTGCCTCGCCGTCCCCTAGCAACGGTATTGTAAATCCGAATATGCCGATCAACCCAACCGCGGCAAATATATAGGTCCGTGCCCGATGTCTCGTTTCTTTTCGTCTGCTGTACTCATAAAGGATGCCCGCAAAATAGAGCAAATAGAGCGCAGCAATGAACCATAGCTCGTTTGGCAGCACATTCCTTTTGAACTCGCTCCAGCCGCTGTAGGTATACGCGATAGCGCCCCGCTTCTTTCCTTCAGACTGATCGTAGCTGCCTAAATAATAAGGCCGGATCGTCATCCCATTCTCTGCTGCACGCTCCAGCTTCTGTACGAAGCGGGAAGGATTTTTCAAATAGTAGACAAGCACATCAATATGACCCAGCCTATTATATACATGCTCGTATAGTATTGGATCATCTTGCTTTATTGCGGTATCGCCCTGAAAATAATTCGTGCCTGCCAGCGCCTTAAGCTCCATCGGCAAACCAAGCTGCTTAAGTGCTTTATCCGGATCAGGAGAGTCCTTTAAGATCCCATAAAAGATCGTCTGATACAAATTAATATGCTTGAGATCTTTAGGAGCGGCTACATACATAACAGCTGCTGCAACCAGCAATGACGCGGTCCCGATGACAATCGTTCTTCGCCATGCCCGTTCCTTGCTGAATTGCCAGAAGCAAAGTCCTGCCGCAATAAGAATAATACCGATTGGCGCGTTTTGCAGCTTTGTCGCCGTTAATAGAATACTGGAAATGTAGAAGAGTGCCAGCATTCGCCAAGATGCTTTATCGCTGCCAGCGACAGCAAGAGCAAGTCCAAAAGTTAGCAGCATAAGGATCAACGTTAACGCTTCGCCGAAGAAGGAATTGAAATAAGCGATATAGCCAATATCTAGAAAAATAAATGCTGAGAGAACGACTGCAATGCTGTTGCCGATAGCGCTGCTGCTTTTATTAAACCGAAGCCATACATAGAGCGCTGCCAAATACAGCATGCTGTGCATAACGCCAAGAATACGGATATCAAAATACTCGCCATTCACTAGCCGCCCAATGAGTCCCGCTAATATAGCAAGGGGAATTTGTGAAGAAACGTATCCTCCCCAAGCCATGGCGTAATAAGAATAGGTTTGATGAAAATATCCGAAATATTTGTCCTGGTAGGACTCCTCCGCCGAGTATTCGATCCCACCCGCTGTCATAATACGATTGAAATCCCCGTTATCGGCAACTCCAATAACCGGCTTTAGCATCAGAATGCTAACAAGAATAACGATTGCAGCAACAACTAGCGCTGTCTCGCTGCGAAGCAGCTTTTTCATCACATAACGAACCCCCATATCCAATTAATATTTATATTAGTACAATGCTCTAGTTCCAGCACTCGTCTCCATTACTTGATAGAGATTAATTGTTGACCATCACTTCGATGGCTAGCGGAAAATACTTCCGTTAAAATTGCAGGGAATCAATGGAATGTCTGTGTAAGGGAAAAAACTTCTCTTATATTCTACATTTGCAGTTAAGCAGCCACTTTTCCCGGTATTTAGCGGAAGGAATTTCCTTTAAACACTCTACAACCTAATTCGCGTTTCTTTTATATGTAGAAATTACCGTTGCGGATCAGGATTAGGCAAGGAGAGCATTCGTGAACCAGTGAACCAGCATAATGGAATATTCTAAAAAATCCCCTTCATTAAATACCCGCTTGATAGAGTACACGGGATCACTTACGGTCATTCCCATTATATAGATATTTTCTTATAAATTCATAGTCAGTTTCATATTATTGAATGAAAAAACTGACGCCGGTACAATACCGACGTCAGTTCGCGAGAACTTTTAGGGCTGGTTTTGACATTATTGGTGAAGCTCTGGATGCTCTAGTCCAGGCTTCTCGATTTGAATGGTCACATGCTTTAACTGATATCGCTCCTCCAGCTGCCTAAGTGAACGCTGCAGAACAGCTTGACAGTCAACTTCTTCCTCTACAATAAGATGGCAGCTAAATGAGTTCATTCCGGATGTTATAGTCCAAATATGCAGATCATGCACATCCTTTACACCTTCTATTTGCAGGAGCATAGCTGTTACAGCTTTCGGTTTTATGCCAGAAGGTGTTCCTTGCATTAATATATGAAGCGTGGACTGAATGATGCCCCATGCGCTCTTCAGAATGAGAAGCGCTACAACGATACTGATAATCGGGTCGGCAATATACCAGGAGAAGGCATACATAAGCGCGCCTGCTATAATTGCGCCTACTGAGCCCAGCGCATCGCCAATGACATGCAAATAAGCGCTGCGCACGTTGACATTGTCCTTAACATCCCCTTGGCGCATTAGAAACCATGCGCTCATAATGTTGGCCAGCAGACCTATACAGGCAATTAGCATCATCGACCCGCTCGCTACTTCAGGCGGTGAGGCGAATCGCTTAACGGCTTCAGCAACAATAAAAGCTGCAATAACGAATAAGGTCACGCCGTTCAACAAAGCGGCCAAAATTTCAAAACGTTGATAACCGAAAGACTTACTCGTCGACGCCTTTTTAGCGGCAAAGCTCATCGCTACCAAGCTGAGCAGAAGCGCGCCTGCATCGCTAAGCATATGACCGGAATCGGACAGCAGCGCCAATGACTTCGTAAGCAGCCCGCCGACGAACTCCAATACCATAATGCCCGTAGTTATGACAAAAGCGATCAAGAGACCTTTCTTATTGTTCGGTCCGTGATGGTGATGCCCGTGGCCGTGACTATGGGAATGGCCGTGACCATGACTGTGACTGTGACCGTGATCGTGATCGTGACTGTGGTCGTGGCTGTGGTCGTGGTTGTGGTCATATCCTTCATCGTCATGGCTAAGGGAGTCTTGATCGTGATCACAATTCTGTCCTTTCTCATATGATGAACGGTTACTCGCTTGTTGCTTGCGTGTGCTTTCTTTATTATGCCTGCCCATCCTTATCCCTCCGACAATGTTTGCTAAATGATATAATAACATATGAACAATTGCTCATATGTTATTATATTTCGAGTTCCATTTTTTCGCAACTGTTATTTGTTCACCCTGCAGACAGCTTTCCTGCTCATTTTCACTTGAATCGAGATATAGTTTATGTAATAAAAAGAAAAACGACCGCTCCGATAAAAAATTGGAGTGATCGTTTTATTTTGAAATAGTACTATGAGTAGCTTTTACCTTAAATTACTTGATTAATTCTAGCGCTATTAATGAAACGTCAACGATATCTATTCTGCCGTCTCCATTAACATCATAATCAGAATTAAATGAGGACTGTCCAACTCGCTTAGCAACGGTTACGAGATCAATCTCATCTACAACACCATTGCCATTAACATCTGTACGCTTCTTCAAGCTGACATTTACTTTTTCATCCTGAAGAAGATTATACATGATGTTGCTCGTTGAACTATGCACAGCAGCAATCTTAGAAGTTGATTTTAACGTAATATTTGCCGCGGCAATAGCATCTTTAGCAGTGAAATGCAGGAGTAAAACTTCTCCATCGGTAGACATACCAGCAGCTCCTGTCTCCGAGAACAGAATTCTCGCTTTGCCTAAAGTGTTATCAATGCGATAATCAATGAATGGCGTTGAAGTAAACGCTGATCCCGCAGAAACACCATCCAGCTTGACTGTCCCAGCATCATACTCAATCACAAGATCTCCGCTATACATTTGTTTTGCTTGTGAAGCATTTATTGCTACATTGAAGGTTGCACCCGGCTCTACACGAGTTGGCGCAGTGAGCTTCAATGAGCCTGGAGGTATATACTGCATTTCGTGAACTGTACGCTTGACCAATGTACCACCATCGACATAATAAATTGTGTCCTCACTATCAAGAGTAAATAATGCGGTATTTATACCCGTTTCCAAATACTCCATCTTTTCGGGATCCACGATTACAAGCTTAGCTGTAATATCTGTATAAATCATTCCATCAGATCCGAAACGAATATGGATCGGACGCCACTGGCCGTAATCTGTAACATTTGGATAAATCGATAAGCTCTTTACTATCTCTTGTGTAGCAGGATTCATTGCGAAAATATGCCCATCCGCTACAGCCCATAGTAATCCGTCCTTATCAAATGTAAGACCGCTTATAAAGATTGGAGCAGCTTTTACCCCAGGGATTTGCGGTTCCCATTCCGCTATTTTTTGTTGTTTCTCAACATCCCAGATAAACATTTTTGCGTTTGCCGCCGGCCAATTCCCGTCTAGTCCGCCTTTAATTGAAGTTGAGCCATAAATTAGTCCGTCCTTATAAGCCAGACCGACGATACTTTGATCCTTTACTACATGGCGATGAACCTGCAGCGTATTAACCGGATCTGCTTCTTCAAAGACGACGAGTGCGCCGCCTGTCTGGCCATAACCAGGAATTGTTCCGAAGAAGGCTTTGCCCTCAGCAAAAGTATTTACATAAGGACGATCTTGATCCTCTCCGATGTGAAGCAAGATCTTAGGATTCGTTGCTGAAACCGGTTTAGTAGTATCGAATACAGCTATTTCCGCACCGGGATAATTACCAAAGTATACCAAATCGTCGCTTGAACCTATACTCTCTGATTGGCCGAGCGCAATTGTAGTAAAGGTATCTGTTGTCGGATTATAGATCGCGCCGTTGCTTGCCGTATAACCGCTTATATAGAGATTACCATCCGGCCCCATTTCCAACGCTTGCAGAGATAAAGCACTGCCCTGCATTACATTAGGCTTGACAACTCTTCGTTTCCCCGCAACATCCATATAAATGGTAGATCCAGCGTAGGCAACAGTAACAAGAACAGGATTAGCAAATTGGCCGTCTTCCTCTAACGTAACCCAAGCCGATCCGCGCAGTGATGTCGTTTGCGCAATTCCTGTGGAAGTTGCCGCTTGAGTGTCTAAATCCCATTCCATAAGCATACCGCTTTGAACAAAGTACACCTTGTTATTATGAACAGGAGAAACTTTAAGACCAGTAACGCCATGGTATTCATTATTATCCAGCCACTGCTCGTTTGCAAGATCATAGATGATATAAGCAGCTGTATTACCACCGCTTAAGAATGCGAATAAATAATTGCCCCGAACATCTAAACCATATACAAAAGGGTAAGCTCCCGAAACACCTTGAACCGCCTTAAGAGGGATCTCTGTTTTGTCGCCTGTCACTACATCGAGCTTAATAATTGCACCTTCGGAACCGATGCCCGCATACACGTATCCGTTCGAATAAGCGATGGAGCGTACATATTCTCTGCCTGCAACCATTACTCCATAATCGCGGAAAGTGTCTGTCGCCGGATTATATTGAAATACTCGCCCTGTCTGAAACGTTCCGCCATAAACATTTCCAGCCTCATCCGTTGTTAAAGACCAAATCGAAGCGGCACCGGAAACAGCCATACCCAAATTCTCAATCGTTGCTGTTGCTGGATCATAGCGCATCAATAACGGACCACCGTCAGAAACTCCGATATATACCCTGCCATCAGGTGCAACTGTATGTGTCCAAGAACTTTTGCCTTCAGGCAGTGGAATTGCACGAATTAGCTCATTGGAATCTAGATCAAGAACATTAAACATAGCAGGGTTGCCTACTGATGTTGCATACAGCACATCCCTGCCGTTCTCTACTCCATATACACTATCAAATACGGCAACTTGCTGAATCGGCGCGCCTACAGTCTCAGCAGCTCCAACCTCTTTGAACACGCTGGCGTCAGCATGACCAGCCGGAATCATAATACCGACCGCGATAAGCATACTAGCAGTAACTAATAGAATCTTATTATAAATACGATTCATCCATTACACCCCGCTTTCCAATATCAATGCAGAAATAACCGCCACGTCGGCAATATCAATTGCTCCATCTTTATTAAGATCATATTTGTCAGTCTCGGCTGTAACGGCGCTGCCCACCTTCTGAGCTACAATAGTCAGGTCAATCAGATTAATGACACCATCGCTGTTCACATCGGCTATATTAGCTAGAATCGCTACTGTAAACGCAACGTCCGCACCGAGCGTAAATACTTGTTGCGTTTCATCAGCGCTTATTTTTGCCGTCGTTGTTTGACCTGCAATTGTAATCGTGCTGGAGCTTTGCTGACTTAAAGGTTTAAATTTAAATACGAGCAGATCTACATCTCCGCTAACCGATTCATTGCCGATCTTTGTTGCGACTACCTTAACTATACCTGGCGTTGCCGTGTCCGGAATAAGAAGAACATCGCCAGTTCCTTTGAAGCTTGAAGCCGCTTCAACAGCTACAAATTGAAAATGATCAGCGTTATAACGTAATTGTGTATTAATCATGTACAAATCATCAGCGCCATTAGCCGCTAATGTTACTGTATAATCCTGCTCCGCAAATGCTTGGGAAGCTGCGTTGATCTCCAATGAAGACACTGCGGCTGTTTCAGGGAACACACCCTCTATATTGAAATCATCATAGTAAGCTCCGTCAGTAACATAGAAGTTGCTTAAACTTGCAATAACTCTTACATACTTCGCAGATAATGGGGCCGTAGCTTTGGCAGAAACTTTAGTCCATTTATTAACGCCTGTATGATGGACAAGTGCTACATCTCCACCCACCTGTGTACCGCCTTCATTGTAAAAACGCATAATAAAAGATCCTCTGTTAGGCGAACCATTTACCGCCTGATTGCTTAGAAACATCCATACAGAACCTGTGTATTCATTTCCAGGTACGATCTCTAATTTATCTGACCAAAGAGTGACACCCCCATCACCGGCTTTATCTATGATTTTCAAGCTGTGATCGCCAGTGTACGCCTTTTCATCCGTTACTTCATAACTAACTTCCTTCCCTGGCGTTGGTGCAACTAACTCAGACCAACCAGGAATAACTTTCCCCGCTACGGATTCTTCAAACCCGCCGTTTCTGACCACACTAACCTCATTCGCCGCATACGTTTTACTTGGCACCGCCATCATAGTTAGTAATAACGCAGCTGCCAGCAGCATAGATAACCATTTCGTTTTTGAAGTAGAAATAGACATTTTCGATATACCTCCATTTATTCAAATAGGTATTACGGATTGCTGATCAACAGACGCAGCAGAACAACAGCGGCATCTGCACGATTAGTTGATTTGTCAGGATTGTATTGATTCTGCATATCGCCCTTTAACAAGCCATTAGCTTTAGCCATATTAACCGCGTCCTTCGCCCAAGCCGGAATGGAAGCATCATCACTGAATTGCTCCGTTGCTTGTCCAGGAACTATGTCCAATGGCAGCAATCTTGCGATCATTACGGCCATTTCTGCGCGGCTGATTGGAGCATTTGGTTTGAATGAGCCCTCTGAGTAACCATTCGTCAGTCCCTTCGCAACAGCAATTCGAATAGCCTCTGCATACCACGCATCATTGGATACGTCTTTAAACTCATTGCGGACAGAATCGCTTGGTGTCCAATTCATTGCTCTTACCAGCATCGCAACCCACTCAGCTCGTGTCACATTTTTGGCAGGAGCAAAGCTGGTATCGTCCACGCCCTGCAATATATGACGAGCTGTTAGAACTTCAATCGCCCTTTTAGCTTCATTATAAGTTGAGCTTGTATCCGTGTAGTTTCGCGTATAGATCATAAGAGAATAAGTGCCTGCTTGAGTAAAATCTGCAACTATGTTTTCCTTGTCGTGTGAAGCTGGTTTTACGTAGAACCATTTGCTTGTCTTTTCATTCAATTGATATACGCCGGCTAACTCAGCGTCCACCCCTGCTGGAATCGACCAAATACCTTGCACTGCTTGAGCCCCCGCGACAAATTGAATTGAATAAGCAGCAATTGGTTCATACTTGGATATTCCCTCTGTTTTTACGACTTGTCGTTTAGTTGTGACAGATGCAATTATTTGATCCGCTCCGCTGTTAGAAACAGCTGTGTATGGTATAAATAGCTTTAAGTCAAAGGCAGCAATCGTAATATTTAGCTTTTCCAAAGAAATGCGACCCGACAGCCCAGCATCCGTAAGCGTTTTCAGAATACTCTCAAATAGTTTTAAATGCTTATCGATGTCCGCTTTCGATATTTCTATCGCTGTGCCTTTAGTAACCACCACAACAGAAAGCTCAGATAGCACTTTATTAATTTCATCTATAAGCGTTTGATCAACTGCTTCCCCTGCCTTGAGGTTTTGCAGCTTGTGAATCAGGTTTTGCACAGATTGCTGAATTGCAGCAGATGGCGCAATTACTTCACTTCCAGTTGAAGGGCTGCCTCCCGGCGAACCTCCAGTTTCTCCACCGGTTTCTCCTTCATTTTCTTCGCCAGTCTGTTTATCCGTAATTTGGATTGCAATTATTTCTCCTGCAATTACTGGATGTTGAACTAGATCTGGATAAGCGGTACCGTTTACAACATTTACTGTTTTTTCATTGGTTACCCCTTTAACTGGAACAACTTGAATCGTTGATGTCGCTGTAATCTGTCTAGCTTTGAATTCAAGCTGAACTATCTCCGATTTGTTTGTTGCAGCAGCACCTGCTTTAGACAGAGCTGACACATACAGCAAGCCTTCCGATGTCAAATCGCTTGGAAAGATTGTATATGCTGTCCCTGAATAACGTATCAGCTCAACACTATTTTTATCATAAGTAATTTTAAACTCGACCCCATACAGCTCTTCACTTGTATCTGCCGTTACTGAAACTGTAAATGTATCCCCTAGTGTGACAGTCTTCGACGATGTTTCTAAAGATATCATAGAAGCAGTCCGTGCATAAGCAACGCTTGTTACGAAGGATAGGCTCAATAACACAGCCATTAATGCCATAGAAAATTTTCGCATACTGCTCTCCTCTCCGAACAACATTCTCAATTAACTAAAACCATTTGCTTATCCAACCTGATTAAGACCAACGCCACCTCCAGATGAAATATTCGTACCCCATTCATTCCGCAATCTACTATTTCTCCGAAACTATGAACCAGTTAAGTATAAAGAAATCCGCAAAATCGAGACAAAAATGCGACTTAAACCTCCATAATGTGATATATGGCTAGTAAATAAAACATTTTTTGTTCATCTACTCATTTTTGTGTTGCTTATCTGGTTCATAGCTGATTATAATATAGGTAAAATGTGCCTGTCAATCTATATTGGAAACCCTTACAAAAGTCATGACTATGTCGTGACTTTATGGATTCTAATGCACCCAAAAACGTTGTGTTATTGTGTTATAATAAAACATTAAATAGTGGATAATTGTGTAAAGAGGTGCTATAAATGAGTTTTCGCCCAAAGCGTTCTACCTTTAGAAATCGCTATGATGATATGATGGTCACTTTAAAAAATGAAATCATAACCAAAATTTGGGAAGTGGACAGTTATCTCCCTTCCGAGAATGATCTGGCTGATCGTTTTCAATTAAGCAAGAATTCGGTTCGCAAAGGGCTCGATCTGCTTGTAGCGGAAGGCTATATTGAGAAAATTCCACGCATCGGGAACCGTGTATTAAAGGCTCCGACTGGAATTACACTAAAATTCGGTTATTACTTTTCCATGATTTCAGAAACGCGGCTAAATGAATATATCGAAGAATTCCACAGCCAGTACCCGCATATTCGAATTCAAGTGATGCCCTTGCCGCTAAGTCACTCAAATCCATCAATGAAGGATTATATAGAATCAGAAAGCATTGATGTTATGTCCATAAACAATCAAGATTTTGAGCTTTTTGCAGATTCAAACAACGAACCTGACTTATTAGAGCCCCTTGAGGTTGCCGAAGGGATCTACCCTATATTAACTGAACCATTTATTCATGGTGAAAAAGTGTATGTTCAGCCCTTCACCTTTTCTCCAATCATACTTGGCTACAACAAGAAGCATTTTCAAGAGAAAGAGCTTCTTGAGCCGGACAGCAGTTGGACATGGGAAACCGTTAAGAAAGCAGCTCGTCAACTAGCAATAGGAAAGGAAAGATACGGCTTTTTCTTTCATATGCTTTCAGATAACAGATGGCCTATCTTCTTACTGCAAAACAATATTGTATTTAACCGTACAAAGGAAAACGGCGATACCCTTGAATTGGACCACGCATCACTAAAAGAAAGTCTTCAAATGCTAATTGATTTAAGAGAAGAAGTGTTTCCTCCATTTTTGTCGGAGAATGATCAGGATGTGGAGATGCTGTTCCGACAAGAAAAAGTATCTATGATACTAACCTCTTATTTCTTTTTAAATCAAATTGCCGATGTTGATTTTCCGATCGAGATTTCACCTGTTCCATACCTTGGAACCCCAAAGACATTAACATTAATCATTGGATTAGCTATTAATAAAAATTCAAAACATAAGCAAGCAGCTCAAACCTTTATTGATTTCATGCTTTCCTACGATTCTCAGCTTAAACTCAGGCAAAATACACTTAGTATTCCTAGCCTCAAAAGCGCCGCGGAATGGAATGGGCGGGTACATATCACTCAACCGGAACGCTATTTCATCTACCGCGAAATTTTCCCAACCTTTAGCTACCACACGGAACTTAATGTTGCATATTTGGAGCTAATAAATATTCGTCAAAAATTAAAGCTGTATATATCAGAGATGGAAGAACTGCATGTCTTTTCGTAACAAAAAAACTAATGACCGTATCCAGTAAGATACAGCCATTAGTTTTTAATTTTTAATTTGGTCATTATAAAAACTCATCTACGACATAAGCATCCCCATTGCCTGTAAGTACGTTGACCAGGTTGCGAGCACCGAGCATCGCCATATCGAATCGGGTTTGATCCGTTGCCGATCCGAGATGAGGCAGTGTCAGTACATTCGGCATATGTAGCAGCGGATTTGCAGGGTCCACTGGCTCTTGCGCATAAACATCGAGACCTGCCGAACGTATAGTCCCCTTGTTCAACGCATCTATAAGAGCTCCTTCATCAATCGACTGTCCTCTGGAAGCATTTATAAAAACTGCACTCGACTTCATCATAGCGAACTGCTCTCGACCGATCATACCAGCCGTCTCAGCAGTGAGCGGGACAAGCATAACAATAAAGTCTGATCCACTTAATAGTTCATTAAGCTCCACATAACGAACCCCCAGCTTTTTTTCAACATCCGGTTTCGGCCTTCGATTATAGTACACAACGTCCATCTCGAAGCCAAGCTTTGCCCGACGAGCAACTGCTTCTCCAATTCGTCCCATACCGATAATGCCCAGCTTACGATGATGTACGTCAATACCGAATAGGATGGAGCCCTCCTTGCCATTCCAAAGCCCGTCCTTCACATAACGATCCATCTCAGCAACTCGGCGCGCGGAGCCAAGCATTAACGCAAATACGAGATCGGCCACGGTTTCATCCAAAACATATGGGGTATGCGTGCCAACAACTGAATGACGTTTCATTGCTTCTATGTCAAAAATATTATAGCCTACACTAATCGTGCTTACTGCTTTAAGCACAGGCGCAGCAGCTAGAAGCTCTTCATCGATTGTCGTTCCGCTGGTAAGCAGTCCATGTACATCGCTAAGCTCAGCCAGCATTTCCTTGCGTCTTCCCGCTCCAGCTCCTCTTTTAATATGACAGTATTGGGCAATATAGGCCTCTGCCTCCACAGGAATTGGACGATCAATGTAAACAGTTGGCTTCATTTTGTTCACTCCTTATTACTAACATCCCCGCGATTCAAGTAATTGTTCAAGTACTGCTCCAGCGAGATTTTCCGGCATAACTCAGCAATGAGCTCATAAGGTATAGCTGCAGGCTTCTTAAAGCGAACACAGCCTTTGCCCATATCAAGCTTAGTCGATACATGCTTCGGATACTCCTCTTGAAACCAAGCGAGAACATCTGGAAACGAATAAATGCCCATATGATAAAGAGCAATGAAATTCTTCTGAGATGCAATGCTCATAAAAGGCAGCGGTTCCTCCGGCTTGCAATGATATCCCGGCGGATAAATGCTGTGAGGCACGACATATCCGATCATACCATAGGACATCGCCTCCTCGAATCCGGAAGGCAGATTGGCAAGGATGATTGCACGCAGCTTCTCCATTGCTTCTTTGCGATCTTCGGGTACTTGCTCAATATACGCCTCTGGGCTGTTCGCATTGTAATTCAATGGTCATGCCTCCTTAAGTTTAGATATGTATTCTAGTATACGACATTTGATGAAGTCTGCAAAAAAATGAATAATTCTTTTTTTATAAGGGCAAATTATTTTCGAACAAAATTACAATCCAAGGAGACTGAGTCAGAATGAAAAAAATTAGCTTGCTGCTGTTTGCTTTTGCTTTGCTGACATCTGTTCTGTCCATACCTGCTTTTGCTGAAGTGAACGATAAGGTTATGACTGCGGATAACAATCGCGGGAATGATTATCGGACAAACATGGACAATGGCAACAATAATATGGGCCGTTACGGAACCGACAACATGAACATGAATTCGAATAACTACCGCGCGACTGCAGCTGGTGATAATGATCTCGATTGGGGCTGGCTTGGCTTGCTGGGCTTAGCAGGTTTGTTCGGTTTAAGAAGCCGCGATCGCGAACGCACATGATAAATAATGACCCTCGGCTGCATGGCAGCTGGGGGGTTTTCATTATTCGATATAAACCGTTTATTAGTTCGTATTAATTTGATGGGATAGAGCATATTAAACCTGCTAATACATCAATGTTAAAGGAGATATGAAATGGGCATTTTAAGCGGCAATCCAAAAGATGAACCAATGCATTATGGCGAGGTATTTGCTGTATGGGAAGCTTCCATGGTAGCAAAAGGCGCAGTGTCTTGCTATCAAGCGTATTTAAATCATGCAGGAGACAAAGATCTTAAGAAATCAGTCGAGGAGCTCATTGACCAAGCTAAATTGGAAATAAAAGAGCTTGATGCATTGCTTACAGACAATGGAATTGCTCCTGCTCCGGTAATGCCAGAAAGACCTCCTGTAAAACTTGAGGACATTCCAGTAGGGGCACGTTTTACAGATCCCGAAATCGCCGCAAAAATCGCCAGCGATACAGCCATAGGATTAGTCGCTTGCAGTAAAGCGATGGCCATGTCCATCCGCGAGGATATTGGCGCACTATTCGCCAAATACCATGCTACCAAAACAGTCCTAGGTCTTAAAATCCTTCACCTAAATAAAGAAAAGGGCTGGCTGGTTCCTCCCCCGCTGCAATTGAAGCGACCAGAGGACGCAGTAAAGTAAAGCTGGCCATAGATAAGGCAGAAAAAGGGGCTGTCCAATAAGTCCCCAAAATAAAAAGGTTGGGCGAGAAACCGTAAGGTTTTTCGTCCAACCTTTTTGTGTGCCTGCTTTTGCAAGAACGTAGCGAGGCGGATGCCTGCTACTTT
>Ga0182739_1000392_pt1 | contig 61810 bp, 57 predicted proteins | sample eDN5th30CBELigBY_FD_128873 | JGI IMG/M metagenome (GOLD analysis project Ga0182739, IMG submission 128873) | Enriched backyard soil microbial communities from Emeryville, California, USA - eDNA 5th pass 30_C BE-Lig BY (version 2) (version 2) | ecosystem: Environmental > Terrestrial > Soil >... | reverse complement strand
TGCCCGGCCGCGAGCGTGACGGTGCCGTCCCCGGTCACGGTCACGGGGGTCGCCCCGTTCAGGCACAGCCAGGCGCCCTGGTCGTAGCCGGTCGTGCGCGTGCCGTCGGGGGTCTCACTCAGCGTGTAGGTTCCCGCCGCAACGGTCTGGGCCGTGATCTGCGGGTTCGCCGTCGACCCGGTCTGCGCCTGCTGGCCGCGTCCCGAGATCGCGGAGACGCCGCTCGCGGCGGCCGTCGTGCGCTGTGCGCTGAGCGTCCAGTTGTAGGCGGATGCGACGGGCGCGGGCTGTCCCGTGCTCACGACCGACTTCTTGAGAGTGAGCGTCGCGGTGGGCGCGTAGGTGTTCGTGAACCGGCAGGTGATCGTGCTGTTGTTCGCGACCGACGTGGACAGGTCGCCCTGCAGGGTCAGCTGGCGCGTCGCGAGGTTCACCGTCGCGGGGACGGGACCGGCCGCATCCGTACAGACCACGCTCGCGAGTGACCAGTACGCGCCGGGGGCGTTCTCGGTGATCGTGACCGACTGCCCGACGATGAACTGCTCGGTCTTCGAGGCGACCGCACCGACGCTGCTCGGGCGCAGCGAGAACGAGCCCGACCACGGCGAGCCGGCGAGCGAGCTGGTCGAGGAGAACCCGAAGGACGGGATCGTCGCAGGGGCGCCGTCGGGCGCGGTGACCGCCTTCTCGATCGTCAGTTCGCGCACCTGCTGCACGCTCGCGTACAAGCATCCGTAGGTCGAGGTCTGCTCGACGGTCGAGAAGCGGTTGACGACGCCATCCGCGGTGGGCAGCGTCGCGTCGCAGGTCGTGCCGCTCTGCGGCGGGGTGAACCCCTCGACAACGAGTGTGTAGGTCAGCCCACCCGACGTGAAGGTCTGGTCGCTGATCTGGTTGACGAAGTCGAGGATGTCGTTGTTGGAGGGGTTGGACGAGCTGCCGCTGTTGGGGGTTTCGTTGAGGCGCCACTGGTAGCTGAGCGTCTTGCCCATGAACCGCACGTTCATGTCACCGCGGAACCAGTTGTTGCTCGCATAGACGGGGTTGTTGCGGTGCACCATGCGCCCGAGGTTGAAGATCGACCCCGTCTCGACGCTCGTGACGTCGGCGGGGGCGAAGCCGATCGCGCTCTGCTCGGAGAGGTTCAGGTTCGTGCGGCACGAGGGGTTGTAGCCGTGCGCCGAGTACGCCGTCGTCCCGGAGGAGACGAACGCGGTCGCCGTGCCGCTGCCGCCGGGGTTGGTGATGCTGCCGCCGGACGTGCTGTTCGCGGTCGAGCCGTACCGGATGCAGTCGTTGCTCTGCGGGTTCGGTGAGCCGTTGGCGCTCGTCCACCCCACTTCGTTCGCCATCTGGGCCTGCACGCCACCGGTCACGGCGATCGTCGCGGCGGCGGCAGGTGCCGCATCCGTCGCAAGCTGACCGAGCGTGACGGCCGGCACGAGCGCCGCGACGAGCGCGATGATGGTGCCGATCCCGAGGCCGCGGCGCGGCCGCCCCAGGGTGATCGAGTCTGTGGCGTATCCGCCGGCGGCGCGCCGACGCGCGCGTGTGCGAGTGTGCACGGTTCCCCCTACTGCATCCCAGCCCGCTGGGACCCCTCCCCACGGGTGCGCGCCGCCCGTCGATTCGGGGCGCGCACCTTAGAAGATACGAACCGTTCTCGGCCCCTTCAGCGACCTAAAGCGGATCTTGAGGGAACCTTGGGCGCGGGTTCGGCGCACGTTTGGATGCGCGACGAGAACGGCGTCCCAGGCGGGTGGATGCGGGGGTCAGGGCCGCGTGAAGAGGTACCCCCGCGCAGTGTCGAAGCCGCCCACGACGAGTCCGTCGGCGAGGAGCGCCGCGAACTGCTCGCGCACCCGCATCCGCCAGGCTGCCGCGTCGTCGGGAGCCTCCCGACGCAGCGTTTCGATGTCGGCGGGGATCTCCACGACGGCGACGACACGTTCGTCGGTCGGCGTCGCGACGGGTGGTGACGCGAGCGCCCACGAGACCAGGAGCCGGTCGGAGTCACCGCCCAGGTTCACGCCGTCGTACATCGCGCCGTACTGGTTGACGAGGTACTCGGTCGCGCGAGCGCCGAGCACCGTGAGGTTGACATGCGCGTTGCGTGCGACCAGCGGGTCGTACGTCCACGTGATGTGCCCGACGTCGCGGGCCAGTGCCCACGACCGCTGATGCTGCTTGAGCGCGCGACCCAGTCCCTGACTCTGATACTCGGGCAGCACACCCGTGACGTGCGAGTGCATCGACCGGGTCGCCGGCGCGGCGAAGAAGGCGACCGAGGCGCCGATCATCCGCTCGCGGTCGAAGAGCCCGACGACGTAATTGCCGGAGTGCGCGAGCGCGCGCATGAGCGCGGCGGGCATCGGGTCGCGGTCGCCGCCCCACACCTCGGCGAACAGCGCGGAGGCGGTGAACACCTCGTCCAGGCTCGTGAGCGGGCGGATATCGATCCCGGGCGGCACGTCGACGGCTGCATCGTCCATGACGCAAGGCTAGTCGTGCGCGCGGCCGCATCACTCAGGTGTCACTTTGGCGGGGGTTGGATGCTCCCAACCCCCGCCAAAGTGACACCTGAACGGCGGGTTCGCGTGCCGGTCGCACGTACTGTGCGCCGGGGCGCACCGAGGCGCCGATAGCCTGAAGAAATGGGTCGGTGGGATGAGTGGCAGCGCAAGCGCCTCTCCCGCCCCTCACCCCAGGGCGCGATCGTCGCGGCACTGGCATTCGCCGGCCTGTGCTCGTCGTTCATGTTCACCCTCGTCGTGCCGATTCAGGCGGCCCTGCCGGAGCTGCTGCACGCGAGCCGCGAAGACACCGCCTGGGTCGTCACCGCGACCCTGCTCGCGGCCGCCGTCATCACACCGATCGCGGGACGCCTGGGCGACATGTACGGCAAGCGTCGCGTCGTTCTGTGGATGCTCGCCTTCAGCATCCTCGGATCCGTGATCGCCGCGCTGTCTCCCGGGATCGTCTGGCTCATCGTCGGCCGCGTGCTGCAGGGCACGATGGTGGGCGTCGTGCCGCTGGGCATCTCGATCCTGCGCGACACGCTGCACGAGAGCCGCGTCGACTCCGCGATCGCCCTCATCAGTGCGACACTCGGCGTAGGCGGCGCGCTCGGGTTGCCGGTGAGCGGGCTCATCACGCAGTACACGGACTGGCATCTGCTGTTCTGGGCGGCCGCGCTGCTGGGTTCGGTCTGCTTCGCGCTCGTGGCGTGGCTCGTGCCGGTGAGCGTCCTGCGCACTGCGGGACGCTTCGACTACCTCGGTGCGGCGGGCCTGACGGTCGGGCTGACGGGCATCCTGCTCGCCATCTCCCGCGGCGATGCGTGGGGCTGGGGATCGCCCGCGACCCTGGGCTGCGGACTCGGCGGGATCATCGTGCTGCTGCTCTGGGGGTGGTATCAGCTTCGGGCCGGCGACCCGCTGCTGGATCTCCGGGTGGCCGCCCGCCGCCCCGTGCTGCTCACGAACCTCGCGTCTGTCGCGATGGGCTTCGCGCTGTTCTCCTCCAACGTCGTCTACCCGCAGAAGCTCGAGCTTCCCGTGGACACCGGCGTCGGGTTCGGCCTGACGCTGCTCGCGGCGAGTCTCGTGATCGCGCCCTCGGGGATCGTGATGATGATCCTCTCCCCCCTCGCCGGGCGCATCGCCCGGGTGATCGGGCCGAAGGTGCTGCTGATCATCGGCGCCTCGGCGCTCGTGGTCGCCTACGCCTTCACGATGCTCTTCCAATCCGAGGTATGGCACCTGCTGGTGGCGAACATCACCATCGGTATCGGGATCGGCTTCGGTTACGCCTCGATGCCGATGCTCATCATGCGCTCGGTGCCGCAGAGCGAGACGGGTGCGTCCAACGGCCTGAACGCGCTGTTCCGCTCGCTGGGCACGAGCATCGCCGCCGCTGCCGTCGGCGCGGTGCTCGCCGCATCCTCGACCCTCCAGAACGGCACGCAGATCCCGACAGCGGCAGGGTTCCAACTGTCGTTCGTCCTCGGCATCGCCGCGGCGATCGCCGCCCTCGTGGTCGCCCTCTTCATCCCCGCCCGCCCCTATCGCGAGCCACGCCCGTCACTGCGGGATGGTGTCTGAATCGCACATCGTATGACCGCACGCCGACGGCCCGCGGGCGATAGCCTGCACGAATGAGCGAACGCACGGTCGAACACGGCGATCACGACACCCGGTTCTTCGGTCAGCCGTGGGCGCTCGCCCACGTGTTCGGCGTGGAGATGTGGGAGCGGTTCAGCTTCTACGGGATGCAGGGCATCCTCCTCATCTACATGTACTACTCGGTGACCGAGGGCGGACTCGGCATCGATCGCGCGATCGCGACCGGGATCGTCGGCGCCTACGGCGGCACCGTCTACCTCTCGACGATCCTGGGCGCGTGGATCGCCGACCGCATCCTCGGATCCGAACGGGTCCTCTTCTACAGCGCGATCGTGATCATGGCGGGGCACATCGCCCTCGCGATCCTCCCGAACGCGGCGGGGCTGGGCGTGGGTCTCGTTCTCGTCGCGATCGGCTCCGGCGGGTTGAAGGCCAACGCGACGTCGGTCGTGGGCACGCTGTACACGGAGAACGATCCGCGTCGGGATGCGGGGTTCTCACTCTTCTATCTGGGCATCAACCTCGGCGCGTTCGCGGGCCCGCTGATCACGGGCGCTCTGCAATCCTCGCTCGGCTTCCACTGGGGGTTCGGCGCTGCTGCCGTCGGTATGGCGGCGGGCCTCATCCAGTACTCGTTCGGTCGCAAGCACCTGCCCGCCGAAGCCCGCGCGGTGCCCAACCCGCTGCCGGCGAACCGCCGCGCCCTCGTGATCGGCATCGCGATCGCGGGTCTCGTCGTCATCGCGGTGCTCGTGCTCGTCGGTGTCATCCGCGCCGACAACCTCGCCGGCATCGTCATCATCGTCACGCTGCTGGCCGCGATCGCGTACTTCGCGGTCATCCTCTCGTCGCGCCGGATCACGGACGTCGAGCGGTCGCGCGTGTTCGGTTTCATCCCGCTGTTCGTCGTCAACGTCGGCTTCTGGTCGCTGTACCAGCAGCAGTTCACGGTCGTCACGATCTACTCCGACGAGCGCCTGAACCGCTCGATCTTCGGGTGGGAGATGCCGGTGTCGTGGGTGAACTCGATCAACCCGATCTTCGTGATCATCCTCTCCGGTGTGTTCGCGGCGATCTGGACGAAGCTGGGCACCCGTCAACCCTCGACACCCGTGAAGTTCTCGATCGGTGCGATCGTGATGGGCCTGGCGTTCCTGCTGTTCCTCGTGTGGGCGAACGGCGGCCAGAACACGACGCCGCTGCTGGCGATCGTCCTCATCCTGCTCGTGTTCACGATCGCGGAACTGTTCATCTCCCCCGTCGGACTGTCGGCGTCGACGAAGCTCGCCCCGCAGGCATTCCACACCCAGATGGTCGCGCTGTACTTCCTGTCGGTCGCCCTGGGCACCTCGATCGCGGGTTGGTCGGCACAGTTCTACGACCCGGACAACGAGGTGCCGTACTTCACGATCCTCGGCGCCATCGCGATTGTGCTCGGACTCGCCCTCTGGGCCTCGGTCAAGCCCGTGCTGCGCCTCATGCGCGGCGTGCGCTGAGGTTTGACCGCGCACCGTGACACGCGGCGCAGCGCGGCGTCAGAGTGCGACGAAGTCGTACTCCTGGAACTCGGCGACCTCGGGGACCCAGCGGTCGGCGACGAACGCGACGTGAGCGGGATGCTCGTTGTAGGCGGCGTACGCCGCCCCATCTGCGAAACGCATCGAGAACTGGTGGGTCAGCGCACTCTTCGGGCTGACCTGCGCGGTGACGGTGAACTCCGTGACGCCGGGGATCGCGGTGAGGATGCTCCGGGCATCCGCCAGGAAACGCTCCTCCGCGGGAGAGCCCGCGTCGTGGGTGAGACGGAAGACGACGGTGTGCTGGATGCTCACGAATCGGCCTCCGCGCCCGAGCCGGAGTCCTGGTGGGAGAAGGCCGCGTCGAACGCCGCGTCCGGGGACTTCCACAGCAGCGAGCGGACGAACCCGACCGCCTGGGCCGCGCCGTGCAGCCGGTCCATCGCGGCGTCCTCCCACTCGATCGAGATAGGACCCGTGTAGCCGACCGCGTCGAGCGCGCGGAACGCGTCCTCCCACGGCACGTCGCCGTGCCCGGTCGAGACGAAGTCCCAGCCGCGGCGCGGGTCGCCCCACGGCAGCATCGAGCCGAGCACACCCGCACGGCCGTTGTGCGGCCGTACCCGGGTGTCCTTGCAGTCCACATGGTAGATGCGGTCCTGGAAGTCCCAGATGAACCCGACCGGGTCGATGTTCTGCCACATCATGTGCGAGGGGTCCCAGTTGAACCCGAACGCGGCGCGGTGGCCGATCGCCTCGAGCGTGCGCACGCTCGTCCAGTAGTCGTAGGCGATCTCGCCGGGGTGCACCTCGTGCGCGAAGCGCACCCCCTCCGCGTCGAACACGTCGAGGATCGGGTTCCAGCGGGCCGCGAAGTCCTCGTAGCCGGCGTCGATGACCGACGCCGGGACGGGCGGGAACATCGCGAGATACGGCCAGATCGACGAGCCCGTGAACCCCACGACGGTGTCGACGCCGAGCTTGCGGGCCACGCGCGCGGCGCGCTTCATGTCCTCCGCGGCGCGCTGCCGCACCCCCTCCGCGTCGCCGTCGCCCCACACGTACGGGCGCAGGATCGCCTCATGCCGGAAGTCGATCGGCGCATCGCACACGGCTTGACCGGCGAGATGGTTCGAGATCGCGAACACCTGCAGCCCGTGCCGGTCGAGCACGTCGAGCCGCGAGCGCAGGTAGGCGTCGTCTTCGTCGGCGCGCTGCAGGTCGAGGTGGTCTCCGGATGCGGCGATCTCCAACCCGTCGTAGCCCCACGACGCGGCGAGCCGTGCGACCTCCTCGAAAGGCAGGTCGGCCCACTGACCGGTGAACAGGGTGACGGGATGCTCGGCCATGATGCTCCTCAAGGTGTGGTGCGTGAGGCGGTGGATGTCGGATGCGGGTTCAGGACTGCAGTGCCGTGAGCGCGCGCAGCGAGCGCACGGCCAAGTCGTCCTGCGAGTCGGCGAGCGGACGCCACACCGAGGCGGCGACCGCGATGGTGGCATTCTCCCCGGTGAAGCTCTCCAGGCACAGCGGACCGGCGTAGCCCGCGTCGTCGAGGGCGGCGAGAATGCCCGGCCAGTCCGCGTGATCGTCACCGACGGCGCCGCGGTCGGTGCCGCACACCTGCACGTGCGCGATCGCCCGGCCGGCGCGCCGGATCGCGTCGTCGGGGCGCTTCTCCTCGATATTCAGGTGGTAGGTGTCCAGCGCGAGACCCAACCCCGCCTGGGCACCGGAAGTCTCCAGCAGCGGCCCGAGCGCCGTGAGCGCCTGATCGACCGTGTTGATGATGCTCGTCTCGTACCGGTTGAGCGGTTCGATGGCGAGACGGATGCCCGCATCCGCCGCCTCGTCGACGAGGGGCGCGAGGTTCGCACGCAGCTCCGCCTCGACGGCGGCGCGCTCCGCCGCATCCATCCGCCACGTGACACCGGTCGGCGCGTAAAAGGGGCCGGCGACGATCGGGGAACCAAGGGCTGCGGCGGCGCGGATGCAGGTGCGCAGGTACTCCTGGGTCGCGGCGACGTCTCCCGCGCGGGCGACGAGCGAGCGTCCCGGTCCCATCGCTCCGATCACGATCGGATCCAGCGCGAGTTCCCGCACGACGTCGGCCGTGCGGACGGGATCCCAGTCGCCGGGGCTCTCCAGCGGGAGCTCGATCGCCCTGAACCCCATGTCCGCGACCTTGCGGGCCAGCGGCGCGAGCGTCTCGTCGGTGAGCGGGGAGGTCCACACCCACGTGTTGACGCCGATCGTGCGACGCATCCGTCGTCCTTTCGCTCACTGACAGCCGAGACGGGCCGGTCCCTCCCCGCGGGGTGCGCGGAGAGGGACCGGCCGCTCGATCACGGGATCAGGCGCTGCTGCCAGACCTCGGGGTAACCGGGCAGGTTCTCGCCGCCGAACTTGGCGTAGTGCCCGTCGGGCATGCCCTCGTTCTCGGAGAGGTAGCGGTCCAGCTCCTCCGCGTTGATCGGGTTCTGCGGGAGCACCCACTCGGAGGGCACCTGCTCGCCCGCGAAGATCATCTTCGCCGCGAGGAGCGGGGTGCGCCACTGGAAGTTCGAGTACACGGGGGCCAGGCCCACGAAGCCCGCATCCTTCCACTTGCGCAGGAAGCTCATCTCGTCCTCACCCGTCATGACGGGGTAGTCCACGCCCGCGTCCTCGAACGCCTCGAGCGCCGCGACGGCACCGTCACCGGCATCCATCCAGATGCCCTTGACGTCGCCCTTGGCGAGCTCGTCGGTGATGATGCTCTTGATCTCCGCCGGGTCGGCGCCCGTGAAGTAGTCCACGGCGTCGATGCCGGCCTCGTCGAAGAGCTTCTCGGCGGCCGCCCAGCGGTGCTCGAGCACGTCGACGCCGGGCAGGATCCGCAGCGCGACGACCTTGTCACCGGCCTCGAGGTTGTCGATCAGGAACTCGGCCGTGTCGATGCCCCACGCGAACCCGCCGATGGGGTGGATGAACGTGACCGGGCAGTCGGTGTTGACACCGCGGTCGAACACGATGACGGGCTTGCCGGTGTCGCACGCGCGCTCCACCGCGGGCGTCATCGCCGCCGTGCTGTTGGGCGAGATGATGAACACGTCGCAGTCGCCCTCGGCGATGAAGTAGTCGATGTCGGCGATCTGCGTGTCGTCGGAATCCTGCGCGTCGCGGGTCTCCATCGAGCTGATGACGCCCTCATCCTGCAGCACCTTGAGCTGCTGGTTCATCGTGATCCAGCCGGTCTGGCGCCACGGGTTCGAGATCGACGCGTTCGCGAAGCACGCCTTCTTCGCTCCCATGCTCGCGTACGCCGACGTGTCGACGAACTCGGCGTTGATGTGCTGCAGGTACGGCTCGTCCTCAGGGCCCTCCGGGATGACCTCGCGCTGGGCGTACTGCGTGTCGAACAGGTCCTGGTCGAACCATTCGTTGCCGGCGGCGGGCTCGGACGTGTCTCCCGACGGCTCGGGTGGCTCGACTCCGGGGTCGGTCGTGCACCCGGCGAGGGCGAAGAGGCCGACGAGCGCCACCGAGGCGGTGGCGATCTTCAGTGATCGTCGCATTGTTAGTCTCCTCTGATCTGGTCTGGTCGTGCTGTTGTGGTTGCGGGTCCTGCTGGTGTGACGCCCCCGACGAGGGCGGGTGATGCGGACGGTCGAGCCGACTCCCCCGCAGGGTCGTCCGGCTCCTTCCCCGAATCGGGAGAAGCGTGTGGGGCCGCGCGGGGACGGCGGCGGGCGCGGAAGGCGACACCCGAGTACGCGACGGCGGCGATGATGATGACGCCCTGCACGGCGTCGCGCAACGACGACGGGACGCCGGCGATGTTCAGCAGCAGGAACAACGCCTCGAGCACGAAGGCACCGGCGACGGCCGCGACGATCCACCCGCGCCCGCCACCCAGGACGACCCCGCCGAGGACGACGGCGGTGATCGCGATGAACTCGTATCCGCGTCCGACCGACGGATGCACGCCCGCGTAGCCGACGAGGAGGACACCCGCGATCGTCGCCGACAGCGACGAGATCATGAACGCCCGGGTGAGCACCCACCAGTCGCGGGCACCGGCGTAGCGGACGGCGCGGGCATTGTCGCCGACCGCGATGAGGACCTTGCCGAGCGGGCGCTTGGTGATCCAGATCCCGATCGCGAGCCACGCGGCGAGGATGAGCACCGACCACGGCAGGAAATCGATGAGCGGGAGGTCACGGATGCCGCCGCGGCCGATCTGTCGGAAACTGTCGGCCGGGTTGCCGGTCGCGGCGCCCCCGGTCCACCACATGACGGCGCCCAGCAGCGCGAGCATCATGCCGAGCGTCACGATGAACGAGGGCACCTTGAGCAGCGTCGTGATGAGTCCGTTGACGAGTCCGATCGCGGCGCCGAAGACGAGCATGAGCAGCAGGACCGGGATCGTGCGACTGTCGTCCTGACCGACGAGGTTGCCCGCGATGATGACCTGCGCCGTGATGAGCGAGCCCTGCGACAGGTCGAACTCGCCCGCGACGATCACGAAGTACTGTCCTATCGCGACGATCGCGATCGGCGCGACGCGCTGGATGAACCGCATGAGCTGACCCGGGTCGGCGAAGTTCGGGTTCAGGATCGTGATCGCCGCGAGCAGGATCACGAGCAGCAGGAACACCGCGCCCCGCGGACTGACGAGCGTGCGCAGGAACCTCATGACCGCACCTCTCCCCCGGCGTCCGTTGCCGCGGCATCCGTTGCCCCGGTGTCGTTTGCCCCGGTGTCCTTTGCCCCGGCCTCCAGCGCCACCGCGGCCGCGACCATGTCGGGTGCGGCGGCGGCCGCGGCGGCATCTCCCCCCGTGCGGGTGCCGCCCGGCCCGAACCGGGCCCGTCGCCGTACGATCGCCCGGCGGCTGTAGACGGCCACGGCGGCGACGATGACGACGCCGCGCACGACGTCCTTGAGGAACGGGTTGACCTGCATGACGCTCATGACGTTGTCGACGACCGCGAAGATCGCGACGCCGCCGATCGTGCCCCAGATCGATCCGCGTCCACCGAGCAGCAGCGTCCCGCCGAGCACGACGGCGGCGATCGAGAGCAGCGCGTAGCCGCCCTGCTGACCCACCGTCGGACTTCCCACGCCCAGGCGGCTCGCCAACAGGAGGCCCGCGAGTCCCGCGAACACGGAGCACAGCACGTGAGCGACGATCAGCGGCGGCTTCGTGCGGACCCCGCTGAGGCGGGCGACTTCGGGGTCGCCGCCGACCGCGAACAGGTGCGCGCCGGTGCGCGTGCGTCCGAGGAGCCACCACACGACGACCGCAAGGCCGATCATGATGAGCGTCGAGATCGGGACGGGGCCGATGCCGGTCGCGCCGATCAGCTGGAACGCCCACGGCACGGAGCCCGCGCTGCCCTGGAAGCTCGTGTTGAGCACCCCCTGCAGAATGAGCCCGACGCCGAGCGTCGCGATGAAGCCGTTGACCTTGAGCACCGTGACGATGAGTCCGTTCGCGAGGCCGATGCCCGCGCACACGAGGAGCGTCAGGGTGACCGCCCACGGGATGTTGGCGGGATTGCCGTTCATCGTGGTCGCGGCGATGAGGCTCGCGAGGCTCATGACGTAGGTCACCGAAAGGTCGAGGGATGCCCCCAGGATGACGAGGGTCTGACCGATCGCGACGAGTCCGAGCACGCTCATCCCGGTGAGGATGTCGCGGATGTTGCCGGGGCTGAAGAAGCTGCGTCCCACGGTCGCGACGAGGATCGCCCCGATCGCGATGACGAGGACGAGGATCGCGAGCACGATGACCGTCGAGTCGATGCGCAGGCGTTTCACGGGGCATCCCCCTTTCCCACACCGGACGGATCGGGGTCCGCGACGCCGGGTTCCGCGACGCGCGGATCGGCGACAACGTCGTCCGCCGCCTCCGTGGTTCCGGTCGCGGCCGCGAGTACCTCGTGCTCGGCGGATCCGGCGGGCAGCTCCGCCGCGAGGCGACCATCGCGCATGACGACGATGCGGTCGCTCATGCCGATCAGCTCGGGCAGCTCGCTGGAGACCATGAGCACGGCACGTCCCGCCTGCGCGAGCTCGCGCATCAGCTGGTAGACGGCGATCTTCGCGCCGACATCGATTCCGCGCGTCGGCTCGTCGAAGAGCACGACCTGCGGGTCGGTCACGAGCCACTTGGCGAGGACGACCTTCTGTTGGTTGCCGCCGGAGAGGAAGCGCACCTCCTGGTCGCTGCCGCGCGCGGACACCTCGAGCGAGCTGAGGATGCCGGGGACACGCGCGCGGGCGGCACGGGTGCGTCCGGCGAAGACGCTCCGCACGACCAGGAGGGCGTTGTCGAGCACGGACTGCGCGAGCGCAAGACCCTGCGCCTTGCGGTCCTCCGTCACGAGGGCGAGTCCGCCGCGGACGGCGGAGCGGGCGGAGCCGAATCGCGCGGGGCGGCCGTCGAGCTGAACCGTACCGCGCGTGAACCCGTGCACACCGAAGATCCCCTCGACGAGCTCGGTGCGACCCGAGCCCTGCAGCCCGCCGACGCCCACGATCTCGCCGGCGCGCAGCACGAGATCCACGCCGTCGACCTGGTCGTTGCCGCAGCCGCGCAGCTCCAACCGCGGGCCGCCGATCGTCGTCCCCTCGATCGCCTCGGGGAAGTAGGACTGGATGGGCCGCCCGACCATGCGACGGACGAGTTCGCCGGGAGTGAGAGCATCCGCGTCGTCCGTCGAGACGAGCGCACCGTCCTTCAGAATCGTGATCCGATCGCACAGGTCGAAGATCTCCTTGAGCCGGTGCGAAACGTAGATGACGGCGACCCCGCGCGCGGTCAGGGTGCGCACGATCGCGTAGAGCAGTTCGACCTCGTGGTCGCTCAGTGCCGCGGTGGGCTCGTCCATCGAGATGACCCGGGCGTCGAAGGAGAGCGCCTTCACGATCTCGACGATCTGCTGCTCGGCGACCGTGAGCGAGCCGACGCGGGCGGTGGGCTCGATGAAGGTCACCCCCAGCTCCGTGAGCAGTTCGCGCGTGCGGGAGATCATCGCGCGCCGGTCGATGAAGCCCGCACGGCGCGGCTCACGTCCGAGGAAGACGTTCTGCGCGACGGTGCGCTCGGGCAGGAGGTTGAACTCTTGGAAGACGGTGACCAGTCCCGCATCCATCGCCTGTCGCGGGTGCGTGAAGGTGACCCGCTCCCCCTCGAACCAGACCTCGCCCGCGTCGGGGGCGTGCACTCCGGCGAGGATCTTCATGAGCGTGGACTTGCCCGCGCCGTTCTCGCCGACGAGCCCGTGCACTTCACCGCGACGCACCTCGAGGTCGATGCCGGAGAGCACCGTGACGCCGAAGAAGCTCTTGCCGATGCCCTCGGCGCGGAGCACGGTGTCCCGGACGACGTCACTCATGCGGCACCTCGATCCAGGCGCCGGATGCGGCCGACGCGAGCACGGCCTCGGTGAGCTGCGCGGCGCGCAGACCGTCGGCGAACGTGGGCATGCCCTCGGGTACGGAGCCGGCGACCGCGGCGTGCACGTCGGCGACGAACGCGTTGAAGGCGTCCTGGTAGCCCAGCGGATGTCCCGCGGGCAGCACCTGCATGCGGGCGGATGCCCCGGACGCGGTCGCGGGGTCGCGCAGCAGCGACTGCGAGCCCTCCCGCATCCCGATCCACAGCTCCTCCGGGTTCTCCTGTGCGAAGCGGATGCTCTCCGCGCTGCCGTGCAGCTCGAGAGTCAGCGCGTTCTTGCGGCCCGCTGCCATCTGCGAGATCAGCAGCGTGCCGAGCGCTCCGCTCTCCGTCTCCACGAGCAGCGCGGCGATGTCCTCCGTCTGCACGGGGCGGCCGCCGCGTTCGGGGAAGACCGTCCGCGTGCGCGCGACCAACCGCGCGATGCGCTCGCCCGTCACGAACTCGACGAGGTCGCACAAGTGTGAGCCGATGTCGGCGAATGCGCGCGAGGGACCGCCCGCATCCGGGTCGACGCGCCAATCGTCGTCGTCGGGCAGGAGCATCCAGTCCTGCAGGTACGCGCAGTCCAGGCTCAGCAGTGTTCCGACCGCGCCGTGAGCGATGCGGTCGCGCGCCTCGCGCACCATCGGGTGATAGCGGTAGACGAACGGGACGGCCGCGACGAGACCGGACTCCGCGGCTGCACGTGCGAGCAGCTCCGCCTGTGCGACGGTCGTCGCGAGCGGCTTCTCGCACACGACGTGCTTGCCGGCCTCCAGCGCCGCGAGCGCGAGATCGGCGTGCGTCGTGTTGGGCGTGCACACGTGCACGACGGCGACGTCACGGTCCCGGAGCAGGTCGGCGGCGGAGTCCGCCGCGTGCGCGAAGCCCAGCTCGGCGGCCGCTCGGCGAGCGCTCGTCGGCGACGAGGTCGCGATCGCGACGAGCGGCGCCCCGGCGCTGCGGGCGGCGTGCGCGTGGACGCGGGCCATGAAGCCGCCGCCGATGATCCCCGTGCGGGCGGTCGCGACGCCGATGTCTGCGACTTCCGTAGTCATGACATGAGTGTGACACGAAGCATCCGACTTTTGCTAGTGCTTCGTCAAAAGTTATCTGTTCGAGATGCGTAAGTGTCGTCTCGGGGTGCGAGGTTCTTGTGCTTTACTGACGCCATGGTCGAGCCGACACGCGCCGCAGGCGTCGCCAGCCCGGGGGCCGGAGAGATCTTCCAGATCCTCCGCGACGGGCGCGCGCGCACGAAGGCGGAGCTCGCGACACTGACGGGCCTCGCCCGGTCGACCGTGTCCAGCCGCGTCGATGTGCTCCTCGCATCCGGACTCGTCCAACCCGCCGGCGAAGCGGTCTCCACGGGCGGCCGCCCGCCCGCCCGCGTCGCGTTCAACGCGCGCGCGGGGGTCGTGCTCGCGGTCGACCTCGGTGCGACCCACGCGACCGTCGGCATCGCCGACCTCGCCGGTACGCTCCTCGCCTCGCACACCCGAGCGCTTCGGATCGACGCCGGTCCCGAGACGGTCCTGGACACGGTGCTCGACGACGGCGCGCGGCTGCTCTCCCAGCATCCGGAGGCCGGCTCACGTCTCGTGGGCGTCGGCATCGGCGTGCCCGGTCCCGTCGAGCACTCCACCGGCCGGCCCACGAACCCGCCGATCATGCCGGGCTGGGACCGCTTCGACGTGCCCGGATACGTGCAGCGGCGCTTTGCCGTGCCCGTGCTCGTCGACAACGACGTCAACATCCTCGCGCTCGGGGAGCAGGCGCTCAGTTGGCACGGGGTCGACGACCTCGTGTTCGTCAAGGTGTCGACCGGCATCGGCGCGGGCATCATCTCGGGCGGCAGCCTGCAGCGCGGCGCGCAGGGATCGGCCGGCGACATGGGCCACGTGCAGGTGCCCTACAGCCACGACTCCCCCCGCGAAGCCGGTGACGAACGCGACCTCGAGGCGATCGCGAGTGGGCCGGCGATCGCCGCGGAACTGCGCGCGCAAGGAGTCGACGCCGCCGGCAGCGAGGACGTCGTCGCGCTCGTGCGCGCGGGAAACCCGGCCGCCATCGCCGCGACGCGTCAGGCCGGACGCGAGGTCGGCGAAGTGCTCGCGACCGTCGTGAACCTGCTCAACCCGTCGATCATCGTCATCGGCGGGTCGATCGCCCGCGCCGGTGAGCACCTGCTCGCCGGCGTGCGTGAAGTGGTCTACCGCCGCTCGATCCCGCTCGCGACACAGCACTTGGGCATCGTGCAGTCGCAGGCGGGCGAGACCGCGGGCGTGCTCGGCGCCGCGATCATGGTGACGCAGCAGGTGCTCGCCCCCGCGAGCATCGACGCGATGACCGCCCGAGGGTGAATGTGCGATAATGGCTCTGATTCTCCACGATCGGAGCCATTATGAGTGCATCAGCTCTGAATGACCTGCCAGAGGTTCCCATCAGCGTATTCAAGGCGAACCCGGCAGCATTCGCCGACACGGGTGCGGTCGTCCTCGTACACGGCCAACCCCGTCTGCGCGTGACGCCCATCGCAATGCCGAGCGCGCCGAGCATCGCCGAGGTCAAGACCCGCCTTCGGCTGCTCAACGAGCTCGTCGATCCGGTTCTCGCCGAGGCAGAGGCCCGAGAGCTCGCTCGTGAGCGCGACGCGGACGTACAGGACACACCCCGGTGAGGGCAATGCTCGACACGAGCGTTCTGATCGGAACCATCCCGACAGCGGTGATCGACGGGATCGATGAGTACGGAGCATCCTTCATCGTCCGCGCTGAGCTGCTTCGGGGCCGGGAGCGCTTTGCTCGGACTGCCGGCCACGAGCACGCGGCACGCGTGCGCACGCAACTCGTCGAGGCGCTGGACGCCATCCCGGGATTCTGGACACCGTTCGACGATGCGGCGGCGGACGCCTACGCGACGCTCGCGGCACGGCCCGAGACGGCCGTGCGCTCGAAGGATGCTCTCATCGCGGCGCAAGCCGTCGCACGCGGCGTACCGTTGCTGACCGCCGATCGCGGCTTCACCCGATTCATCGGACTGGACGTCGAGTTTATCTGATCGGGCAGACGGGCACTCACGCGCCGTAGCGCGTCACGATCTCGTCGGTCAAGCCCGGCCAGATGCGCTTGTGGTGCGGGCCGAATGTCTCGCCGGAGAGGAACGCGGCGGCGAGGTCGCGTGATCGGTCGATGAACAGGAAGCTGCCCATGCCACCGAAGTGACCGGCGGTCTCGGGCGGGAGGGCATCGCCCATCCAGTGCGGATGCTTGTGGTCGTGCAGCTCGAAGCCCAACCCCCACTGGTTGTCGCGAAACGATCCGTATCCGGGGACGACTCCCGGAAGGCCCGGGCGGGAGACCGTCAGCGCGCGGTCACGCAGCTCGGCGGAGATGAGCGTCGGCCGCAGCACTTCGCGCCCGAAGACGAGCAGATCATCGATCGACGCGTGCGCCCCCGCCGAGGCTCGGCCGCGGACATCCGCGAACGCCATGCCGAGGGGCCGGACGACCTCCCACTCGAGCCAATCCGAGAAGTCCCGACCGACGGCGTCGGCGACGTGCTCGGCCAGCACGTCGAACCCCGTGTTGGAGTAGATGCGACGCTCCCCCGGAGCGCGCTGAGGCTCGTCGCCCTCGAAGGGCAGACCGCTCGTGTGATCGAGCAGGTTCCCTATGGTCGACCCCGCGGGTCCGCCGGGATCGCCAAGGCCGACGACGCCGCGCTCGATAGCGACGAGGGTCCCCCAGGCGGTCAGGGGCTTCGTCACCGAGGCGAGCGGCAGCACGCGCTCGTGATCACCCTGCACCGCGAGAGTCTCATCGGGGCCCGTGACACCGACGCATGCGGTGAAGGGAAAGCCCGCCGTTGCGGCGAAGGTCGTCGTCTCCACGCTGTTCATCGTCCCACGGGCGCCGTGCGCCGGGGTCCGCGCGCCGGGGTCCGGGCGCCGGGCGCGTGACGGGTCAGACCAGCCGTAGCTCGGCGTCGATCGCCGCCGTCGTGCGCAGCAGCGGCGGGGCATACGACTCGACGAGGTGCTCGACGGAGTCGCGCGTCGCGCTCGTCGACACGTTGATCGCGGCGACAACCGTGCCGTCGCGGCCGTGCACGGGCGCCGCGATCGAGCGCAGACCCGGTTCGAGCTCGCCGTCGATCAGCGCCCAACCCTGCTCACGCACCCGTGCGAGTTCAGCGAGGATGGCAGCCGGGTCCGTGAGGGTTCGCTCGGTCTGAGGCTCGAGTCCCGAGGCGGCGAGGACCTCCGGAGCATCCGCCGCGGCCGCGAGCAACACGCGGCCCATACTCGTCGCGTACGCCGGGAATCGTGTGCCGATCGTGATGCGCACGCTCATGATGCGCCGGGTGGGCACGCGCGCGATGTACACGATGTCGGTGCCGTCGAGCACGGCCGCCGATACCGACTCGTCGACCTCGCGACTGAGACGCTCGAGGTGCGGCTGCACGACCTCGGGCAACGAGAGCGCCGAGAGGTAGCTGAAGCCCAGCTCGAGCACGCGCGGCGTGAGCGAGAAGAGCCGGTCGGTCCCGCGCACGTACCCAAGTTGCTCGAGGGTGTGCAGGAACCGGCGGGCCGCCGCGCGCGTGAGCCCCGTGCGGCGGGCGACGTCGCTCAGCGTGAGCTGGGCGTGGTCGGCGTCGAACGCGCGGATGACCGCCAGCCCGCGCGCGAGCGACTGGACGAACTCGCCGCTCTCACTCATCCGTCATGTCCGTCCGCCGAGAACGTGCCTGCGGCCGCGAGAACCATGTCGCGGGCGGGGTCAGCGCTCGAGGACGACGGCGAGGCCCTGGCCGACGCCGATGCAGATCGCGGCGACCGCGACGCCGCTGCCGCGGCGGGCGAGCTCGTGCGCCGCGTGGCCGATGATGCGTCCGCCGGATGCCCCGAGCGGATGCCCGATCGCGAGCGCGCCGCCGTGGATGTTGACCTTCTCGGGATCCAGGCCCTCCCACCCCGCGATGTCGGCGAGCGACTGCGACGCGAACGCCTCGTTGAGCTCGACGAAGTCGACGTCGGCCCACGTCCGGCCGGCGCGGGCGAGCGCCTTGTTCGCGGCCTCGATGGGAGCGAGCGGGAACACGTCGGGGTCGACGCCGTGCGACGCCCGCGCGGCGATCCGCGCCAGCGGCTCGCCCGGCAGCGCGCCTTCGCCGCCGAGCAGCACGGCGGATGCGCCGTCGTTGATCGGCGACGAGTTGCCGGCCGTCACGGTGCCGTCCGCGGCGAACAGCGCCTTCAGTCCCGCGAGCTTCTCGAGCGAGGTGTCGTCGCGGATGCCCTCATCCCGCGCGAGCTCGGCGCCGGGAACCTGCACGATCTCGTTGTCATAGATCCCGTCGGCCCACGCCTGGGCGGCGAGCCGGTGGGAGCGGACGGCGAACGCATCCTGCTCCTCGCGCGTGATCCCGCCCTCGCGCGCGACCTTCTCCGCGGCCTCGCCGTTGCTGATCGTCCAGTGCGTGGGCAGCGTCTTGTTGACCATCCGCCAGCCGATCGACGTGTTCCACAGTGTCTGGTTCCCGACCGAGGGCCAGGGCCGCGGAGACTTCTCGACGACGAACGGGGCGCGGCTCATCGACTCGACCCCGCCGGCCAGGATGATGTCGGCATCGCCCGACTCGATCGCGCGCGCACCCTGGATGACCGCCTCGACGCTCGACGCGCACAGGCGGTTCACGGTGACACCGGTCACCGACGTCGGGAACCCGGCCAGCAGCGCGCCGAACCGCGCGACGTTGCGGTTGTCCTCGCCTGCCTGGTTCGCGTCACCGAAGATGACGTCCTGGATGCGGGCAGGATCCAGCCCCGTCCGCTCCACGATCGACGACATGACGAGCGCGGCGAGGTCGTCCGGCCGGACGCCCGAGAGCGCGCCGCCGGCGCGACCGAAGGGCGTGCGCACAGCGTCGTAAACGAAGGTTGCGGTCATCTCAGGCCTCCTCGGGCGCGATGAGTGTGAGCCCGGTGAGCTCGGAGAGGGAGTGCACGGTGTTGTCGCCGAACGCTTCGCGGACGGCGAATCCGTCCGGGGTGACGTCGAAGATCGCGTGGTCGGTGTAGATGCGCGTCACGCACCCGACACCCGTGAGCGGATACGTGCATGCGGCGACGAGCTTGGACTCGCCCTGCTTCGTGAGCAGGTCCGTCATCACGAAAACCTGCTTCGCCCCGATCGCGAGATCCATCGCACCACCGACGGCGGGGATCGCACCGGGCGCGCCCGTGGACCAGTTCGCCAGATCACCGGTCTGCGACACCTGGAACGCACCGAGCACACACACATCGAGATGCCCACCCCGCATCATCGCGAACGAGTCCGCGTGGTGGAAGTACGCCGCGCCCGCGAGAGCCGTGACGGGCTGCTTGCCGGCGTTGATGAGATCAGGGTCGACCCGATCCGCCGCGGGCGCCGGGCCCATCCCCAGCAACCCGTTCTCGGTGTGCAGGATGATCTCCTGATCCTCGGGCAAATAGTTCGCGACCAACGTCGGCGCCCCGATACCGAGGTTCACATAGGACCCCTCGGGGATGTCCGCTGCGATCCGCCGGGCAAGGTCCTCACGGCTGATCCGGGTCACTGGTCCACCTCCGTCGTGTTCGCGGCACGAGCATCCACCGGCCGCCCCTCAATGTCGACACCGCCGACGAAGACGCCCTCATCAAGCCACCGTCGCGCACCGACCGCGACGACCCGGTTCACGAAGATCCCCGGCGTCACGACCGACTCCGGATCCAACGACCCCAACGGGACGATCTCATCTACCTGCGCGATCGTCGTCGTCGCGGCCGTGGCCATGATCGGCCCGAAGTTACGCGCCGTCTCCCGGAACACGAGGTTCCCCCACCGGTCACCCTTCAGCGCCGACACCAGCGCAAAGTCCGCCCGGATCGGATACTCGAGGACATACTGCCGCCCATCGATCTCCCGCGCCTCCTTGCCCTCGGCAAGCGACGTCCCCACACCCGTCGGCGAGAAAAACGCACCGATACCCGCACCCGCCGCACGAATCCGCTCCGCAAGATTGCCCTGCGGGACAAGCTCCAACTCGATCTCCCCCGCACGATACAACCCGTCGAACACCCACGAATCATGCTGACGCGGGAACGAGCAGATGATCTTCCGCACCCGCTTCTTCGCGAGCAGCGCGGCCAGACCCGTGTCGCCGTTGCCGGCGTTGTTGTTGACGATCGTGAGGTCGGATGCTCCGTGCGCGATCAGCGCGTCGATGAGCTCCACCGGCTGCCCAGCCCGGCCGAAACCTCCGATCATGACGGTGGACCCGTCGTCGATGCCCGCGATCGCGGCCTCGACGTCCGGAAAGGTCTTGTCGATCACTGCGCCTCCTCAGATGTTCGCTCTGCGAACGGATGTGCGTTGTACGGACATCGTAGCGCACGACCTCGGTGGATGGGCACCCCGGTCGGAAGAGAAACGCCTCTCGCGCGCTCCCCCGCATCCGAACGTCGGAGAAACGCACCGAGTTCGGAGGATTCCCGCGATTTCCTCCGAGGTTCGCGCGATTCTCCGAAGTACGGATGCTCGGATGCCCGACACCCGGCCGAACGCGCGCGCGAAGGCGGTTCAGCCGGCGTCGGCGGCGAAGACCTCGTTCGCGATGCGGTACGCGGTGTTCGCGGCGGGCACGCCCGAGTAGATCGCCGACTGGAGGATGATCTCCTTGATCTCGTCCACCGTGAGCCCGTTGCGCAGTCCCGCGCGCAGGTGCATCGCGAGCTCCTCGTGGTGACCGTGCGCGATGAGCGATGTGATGACGGCGACGGAGCGGGACCGTCGGTCGAGCCCCGGACGCGACCAGACGTCACCCCATGCGACGCGCGTGATGAAGTCCTGGAAGTCCGCCGTCAGCGCGGTCGCGTTCGCGGTCGCACGATCGACGTGCTCATCGGAGAGTACGGCGCGGCGCACCGTCATCCCCTGGTCGTAGCGCTCCTCGTCGGACAGTCCTTCACCGAACGGTCTGGTCATCGGTTTCCTCCGTGCGTGATCACCGGCTGAAGAAGTCGAGAAGGATGCGGGCCGTCGCATCCGGCTGCTCCGCGGGCGGCAGGTGCGCGGCGTCCGCGACGCGCGCGGTGCTTCCGTGGCGCACACCGGCGGCGATCTCCGCCGCCTTCTCCTCGGGCGCGACCGCGTCGTGCTCGCCCCATACGGCGATCACCGGGGTGGCTATCTCGCCGAGGCGATCGCGCACGTCGTAGGCGGCGAGCGCTTCGCAGCACAGCGCGTAAGACTCGTCGTCCGCATCCTGCAGCGCGTGCAGCAACCGTCCCGACAGTTCGGGCACGCGCTCGATCGAGCCCGGCGCGAACCATCGCTGCGCCGAGCCGACGATGAGCGACGACGTCGACTGGGCACGCACCTGTGCCGCCCGGTCGTTCCACGCCTGCGGGTCGCCCAGTTGTGCGCCGGATGCGACGATCGCCGCCGACTCGATGAGATCCGGGTGCCGCAGCAGCAGTTCGAGTCCGGTCGCCCCGCCGAGCGAGACGCCGGCGTAGCGGACGGGTCCGGCGCCGAGTTCGCGCACGCCCGCCGCGACACCGTCGGCGAGGTCGGCGACGGTGAAGGATGCGGCGGCAGGAGCTGATGCGCCGTGTCCGGGCAGGTCCCAGGCGACGACGCGATGGGTTTCAGCCAGCGCGGGCGCCGCGGTCTCCCACAGGATCGTCGACGTTCCCAACGACGGACCGAGCACGAGCAGCGGGGCACCCTCGGGTCCGCCCAGGGGCGTGAACGTCAGGACGGGAACGGTCATCGGGTCTCCTCCACAACTCCAGACACATCACCGGAAACTCCGGACACGACTCCGGCACCGGCTCCAGCATCAACCCCGGAAACCGCATCGCCATCGACAGCACCATCGACGATCACGCCGGCGAGACCCGTGTACGCGGCGGGATCCACGAGGGCCGCGACGTCGAGGCCCGCCGCGTCGGTGTCGGCGATGGCCTCCCGGACGAGTGTCGCGAGATCCCCGCCGCTCGAGGCCGCCGCGACGATCGCGCCCACGCGATCCTTGCCGAGCACGGGGCCGAGCAGTCGACCGAGCACGACCGAAAGCCGTTCGGCCACGATGAGCCCGCCCGTCGCGGCGAGGTTGCGCGCCACCGCGTCGACGTCGACCCGGAGTCCCGCGACGAGCGATGCGGCGTGCGCGGACGCGCCCAGCGCGAGCCGGAGCAGTTCACGCAGCGTCGGCCACTCCGCGTGCCAGGCGCCGTCGGGCCGCTCGTCCACCGCGAGCGCGGACGCGAGGTGCAGCGTCGCCCCCAGTTGCGGGGCGCGGATCGCGGCGGAGCGGATGAGCACGGATGCGGCGGGATTCTGCTTCTGCGGCATCGCCGACGACCCGCCGCCCGCCCCCTCGGCGAGCTCGCCGATCTCGGTGCGGCTGAGCGTCGCGACGTCGGCCGCGATCTTCCCGAGCGCGTCGACCGTCTGAACGAGGGCATCGCCCAGTTCGGTCACCGGCCAGCGCGTGACGTGCCAGGGCGCGTCGGGCGCGACGAGTCCCGCATCCGCCGCATACGCCCGCACGAGGCTCTGCACCTGATCCTGCACGAGGTCCTGCACGCCGCCGCCTACATCGGAACCCGCGCCGACGATCTCGGCGAAGGATGCGAGGGTCCCGCCCGCACCGCCGAGCTGGGCGGGCAGCGCCGCCGCCGCCTCACCGAGCCGGACGTGCGCGCGCCGCACGGCGCGCAGCCACATCGTCGCGCGCAGACCCACGGTCGTGGGCACGGCGTGCTGGGTCAGGGTGCGCGCGGCCGCGACCTCGTCGCGGTGCTCGCGCGCGAGGGACTCGAGCGCCGTCGCCGTCGCCGCCAGCGACGCGCCGACCTGCGCGGCGGCGCGCCGGGCGACGATCATCAGCGCGGTGTCGAGGATGTCCTGGCTCGTCGCGCCGCGATGCACCCACACCCGCGCGCCGGCAGGCGCCTTCGCCTTGAGCAGTGCGACGAGCGGGATCACCGGATTGCCTCCGGCGACCGCCGACTCGGCGAGAAGCCCCGCGTCGAGTCCGTGCCCGCGGCATCCCTCGAATGGACCCTGCCAGCCCAGGGCCGCTTCCAGCCCGCGCACGACCTCAGGGGCCGCCAGGCCGATCGTCGCGTATGCGCGGGCCAGGGCCACCTCGGCGGTCACGAGCGCGTCCAGCACACGAGCATCCGACACGATCTCGCCGTGTCCGACCGTCACGGGCGAGAGCAGTCCCTCGTCGATCGTCGTCACGGCATCCCCTCGTTCGTCGTCACTCCATCATTCCGGAGGCTGCCGACACCGCAAGCACACCGGCGAAGGTCAGAACGTGATGAAGACCGTCTCCAGCTCACCCTGCAGATGGATGTCGTGGTGCAGGCCGCCGTCGGCCGTGCGCGTCGCGATGAGCGTCTTGCGCTCCTCGGGCGACAGCGACGACAGGAACGGGTCGGCGGCGAGCAGGTCCTCGTCGTCCGGAAGGTAGATGCGCGTGTGCAGCTTGTTCGGGAGCCCGCGCGCGAAGACGACGGCGGCGAAGAACGGGGCCTTGCCGTCGATCGGTCCGGGATTGCGGGTCCAGAACTCGTAGCGGCCCTCGTCGGTCGTGAACGCCCGACCGAACCCCGTGAAGGTGTGGTCGTCGCGACGACGGCTGCCGCGGCCGCGCGAGATCGTCCCGTCGGAGTCGGCACCCCAGATCTCGACGCACGAGTCCGGAATGGGTGCGCCGTCGCCGTCGAACACGGTTCCGCCGAGCACGATCGAACCGGGCGTGTGCGGGAAGACCACCTCATGCATCTTCGGGTACTGCAGGCCGAAGGCGTAGAACGGTCCGATCGTCTGGCCGGCGGTCGCCTCGAGCGTCGGTGCTCCGGCGTCCGCGATGCGGCGTGCGCGCGTCTGGCTGGTCTCGCTCATCAGTGGTCGCCCTCCTGCTCGAACCACGTGGCGTCCGGCCCGTCCACGACGATGTCCCAGCGGTATCCCATCGAGAACTCGGGCACCGTGAGGTCGTGGTCGTAATCGGAGATCAGGCGGTCGCGGTCCTTCTGGTTGCGGATCGTCTGGTAGATCGGGTCGAGCGCGAACAGCGGGTCGCCCGGGAAATACATCTGCGTGATGATGCGCTGCGTGAACGCACTGCCGAACAGGGAGAAGTGGATGTGCGCGGGACGCCACGCGTTGACGTGGTTCTTCCACGGGTAGGGGCCCGGCTTGATCGTCGTGAAGAAGTACTCGCCGTTGTCGTTGGTCACCGTGCGGCCGGCGCCCGTGAAGTTCGGGTCCAGCGGCGCCGGGTGCTGGTCGCGCTGGTGGATGTAGCGACCGGCGGCGTTGGCCTGCCAGATCTCGACGAGCTGGTTGCGCACGGGGCGACCCCAGCCGTCGAGCACGCGGCCGGTGACCGTGATGCGCTCACCGAGGGGCTCCCCCGTGTGCTGCAGCGTCAGGTCCGATTCGATCAGGGCGACATCGCGCTGACCGTATGCGGGCGACCACAGCTCGATCGTCTCGGGATCGACCAGTCGCGGGTTCTTGGTCGGGTGGCGCAAGATGCTCGAGCGGTACGGCGCGAAGTCGTACAGTGTGGCCGGCACATGCTCCCCGGCGGCCTCACGCGCGTCGGCAGCCGCGTGGATCTCGGCCATCTCGGCGTTGATCTCGCGCTGGGACGGCATGTCGGCGGAGGCGAGCAGCGACTCGGGAGCGGCCGCAGTGGCCTTGTTCTCGGTCATGGATGAGGTCCCCTTCGACGTCCGTTGCGGACGAAATCCAGAGTGACACCGTGCGCACCCCACCCCCGCATGGATTCTCATTCGCTGAGACTCCAGCGCCCTCCCGCGCCCCCTATGCTCCGTCCTTCAATGACCGGGTGAGTTCCTTGGCCGCCTGCACGACAAGGGGGGCATGGGTGCGCTCATCGGCGCGCGCGAGATGCACGACGATCCCGATCGCGGTCGGCGGCAGGCCTTCGACGCGCCCCAGCGTCGCCGCGAACGACATGTTGCCGAGCGTCATCTCCTCCCGCGTCATCGCGAATCCCCGCATCCGGGCGCGCGCAAGATCGGCACGCAGCTCGGTCTCGCTCGTGATCGAGTGCGTCGTCTCCCGCAGCAGGGGAACGGAAAAGTAGCGTTCAAGCCACGGCGCATCGCGTGTCGCGAGCAGCGCCTTGCCCACGCCGGTCGTGTGCAGCGGATGCCGCCCACCCATCCGGCTGAGGGTAGGGATCGAGGACTGCCCCGTGAGGCGGCCGACGAACAGCGCGCTCGCCTCCTCGGGGGTGGGTCCGTCGAGTACGGCGAGGTGCACGTTCTCCCCCGTCGCCTCGTAGAGCCGCAGCATGTGCGGCAGCGCCGTCTCCCGCAGTCGCAGCGACAGCGGCGAGAGCTCGCCGAGCTCCCACAGCCGAGCGCCGATCGCGTAACGATGCCCGGGCGTGCGCGCGAGCAGGCCGAACGCCGTGAGCTGCGCGAGCAGACGGTGCAGTGTCGAGGTCGCGAGACCCGTCCGCTCCGCGAGGTGGGCGGCCGAGAGCTCGGGCTCGTCGTCCGTGAAGCAGCGCAGGATCGTCATCGCGCGCGTCAGGATGCCGACGCCGCCCGCACTGTCGTCGCCCACCGCATCCTCCCGCTCTGAGGCCCGCTCCGACTGTATCGCGGGGCATCGCGCGAGCGGGTGATCGCGCGGGCACGGATGCGAGTATGGATGCGAGAGTGGAGCATGGCCAACTCGTCCAGCGGGGAGTCGATGACCGAGCGCATCGTTCGCGTGCTCGAGACGTTCGACGTCGATCGCACGCTGCAGACCGCCGCGCAGATCGGCCGACGCGCGGGACTGCCCTCGTCGACGGCGCACCGCATCGTCGACGACCTCGTCGCGGCGGGTCTGCTCGAGCGCGACGACGATCACCGCGTCCGGCTCGGGCTGCGGCTGTGGGAGTTGGGACTGCGCGGATCGACCGCGCTGCGTCTGCGCCAGGCGGCGCTGCCGCACATGGAGGCGGTGCAGGAACGCATCCGCGAACACACGCAACTGGCGGTGCTCGAGCAGGACGCGGCGCTGTTCCTGGAGCGGCTGTCGCATCCGGAGGCCGGCGCGAACATCACGCGGGTCGCGGGGCGCCTGCCCGCGCACGCGTCGTCGTCGGGCCTCGTCCTGCTCGCCTACGCACCCGACGACGTGCGCGAGCGCATCCTCGCGCGTCCGCTGCGTCCCATGTCGGCGGAGACGGTGACGGATGCGGGGGTGCTGCGCCGCATCCTCGCGGACGTGCGGCGGCGCGGCCATGTCGTCGCCCCGGGGACGATCGAGACGGTGTCGACGGGGGTCGCGGTGCCCGTGCGCGACGCGGGCGAGGTCGTCGCTGCGCTGTCGGTCGTGCTGCCGCGCGAGGCGGCACCGGATGCGGCGGTCATCGCCCTGCACCGTGCCGCCCGGGCGATCGAGGCCACGCTCGGACGCTCCCGGCGCTGAGTCATAGGGGAAGCGACGGCGGCAGCGATGCCTGCGGGGGCTCAGATGAGCATCCGTTCCCGTTCAACGGGAATCTATGGTGCGCAAAGGCGCGAGCGCCGCACACTGGTGCTCACCCACCAGCGCCGAATCGCATCACTGGAGATGACATGCCCACCACCGTCCGCACCCGCGTCGCGATCATCGGCGCCGGCCCCGCAGGGCTCCTGCTCTCGCACCTGCTCGCGAAGTCCGGCATCGAGAGCATCGTCATCGACCAGCGCTCGCGCGAAGAGATCGAGTCCACGATCCGCGCGGGCATCCTCGAACACGGCACCGTGCAGCTGCTCGACGAGTCCGGCGCATCCACCCGCGTCCTCGTCGACGGGCACCGCCACGACGGGGTCGAACTGCGCTTCGAGGGCGAAGGGCACCGCATCGACTTCCCCGGGCTGACCGGACGCAGTGTCTGGCTGTACCCGCAGCACGAAGTGCTCAAGGACCTCATCGCCGTGCGTCTCGCGGAGGGTCAAGATCTCCGGTTCGGTGTCTCGGCGCTGCGCGTCGAGGGCGCCGACACCGATCGTCCGCGCGTGTTCGCGGAGAGCACGGATGGCACCGCGCTCGAGATCGACGCCGACTTCGTCGTCGGTGCCGACGGTTCGCGCTCGGTTGCGCGCACGGCGGTCACCGGATCGCAGACCGGCGGCTACTTCCGCGAGTATCCGTTCGCCTGGTTCGGCGTCCTGTGCGAGGCGCCGCCGAGCTCGGAGGAGCTCATCTACTCGAACTCGCCGAACGGGTTCGCCCTCATCAGCCAGCGCAGCGACACCGTGCAGCGGATGTACTTCCAGTGCGACCCCGAGGTCGACCCCGCCTCCTACACGGAGGAGCAACTGTGGCACGAGCTGCAGTCGCGCGTGCCCGGTACGACGCTCAAGGAGGGTCCGATCTTCCAGCGTGACGTGCTCCGCTTCCGCAGCTTCGTCGCCCACGAGTTGCGCCGCGGACGGGTCGCCCTCGTCGGCGACGCCGCGCACACCGTGCCGCCGACCGGCGCGAAGGGGATGAACCTCGCGATCGCGGACGTGCTGCTGCTCGAGGGCGCCCTGCGCGCCCTGCTCCTCGAGGGCGACGAGCGCCTCATCGACGTGTACGCGGAGACCGCGCTGCGCCGCATCTGGAAGGCGCAGCACTTCTCCTGGTGGATGACCAGCATGCTCCACGTCGCTCCGGATGCGACGGACTTCGACCGCCTGCGTCAGGTCGGCGAACTGCGCAGCGTCGTCGAATCGGAGGCCGGCCGCCGCTACCTCGCCGAGGCCTACACCGGCTGGCCCTTCGCCACCGCGTGACACCGCGGCCTCGGTCCGGCGCCCCCGCGCCGTTTCACAACTGAGGAGATCTGCACGACGGCGGTGCGACACGCCGGGTTTCGATCCGGAGTTGTGCAGATTTCCTCAATTGTGCAGACACCCCGCGGGCACACCACGCGCGCGCCGCAGGCCGCACGCCGCACGTCGCACGTCGCGCCGCGCTTCCGTCGGACGGAAGGGGCGCTTGAGCGCGCGGGACCGCACTTGCGAGCCTGGTCGCGTCCCGATCGGCGGGACGGACGAGGAGGTCGCGGTCATGGCCCGCACGACGAACCGGCAGATGACGATCACGATGTTCATGGTCGGCTTCGGCTACCACAACGATGCGTGGATCCACCCCCGCAGCCGCTCCGCCGAGGTCGGCACGCTCGAGTTGATCCGCGACATGACGCAGGCGGCCGAGGCGGCCAAGCTCGACGCCGTGTTCATCGCCGACAGCTACAGCGCGAAGGGGCTGCGTCGGGGCAGCTATCGGGGGATGACGCCGTACGAACCGGTGGCGACGCTGGGCGCGTTGATCGGACTCACCGAGAAGATCGGGCTGATCGGCACGCAGTCGACGACGTGGAACGAGCCCTACAGCGTCGCGCGCCAGTTCGCGGCCCTCGATGTCCTCAGTGGTGGCCGCGCGGGCTGGAACATCGTGACCTCGATCAACGGCAACGAGAACTTCGGCCGCGAGCAGATGCCGCTGCCCGAATTGCGCTACGAGCGCGCGACCGAGTTCGTCGAGGTTGTCACGAAGCTGTGGGATGCATGGGACGCCGACGCCGTGATCAACGATCGCAGCACGGGCCGCTGGGTCGACAACTCCCGCATCCGGGACGTCAACCACGTCGGGGAGCACTTCCAGGTCGAGGGTCCGCTCGCAATTCGGCGGTCACCGCAGGAGCGTCCCGTCCTCGTGCAGGCCGGACAGTCCCCCGCCGGCATCGAGCTGGGATCCTCGTTCGCCGACCTCATCTATACAGTGCAGCCCGACCGCGCCGACGCGATCGACTTCTACGCGATGTACAAAGACAAGGTGCGCGCGAAGGGACGCGACCCCGAGAAGGTGCGCATCCTTCCCGGCATCATGCCGATCACGGGTCGCACGCAGGCCGAGGCCGAGGAGCTCGCCGCCGAACTGGAGGACTGCATCATCGAGTCGCACGGGCGGGCGATGCTCGAGAGCCTCGCCGACCTGGACACCTCCGACCTGGCGCGCACCGACCGCATCCCCCGCGAACGCTTCGTGGACGGCCCCGGACGCATGGAGCGCTGGTACCTCTTCCGCCAACTCGCCGAGGAGATGACGCTGTGGGAGCTGATCGTGCACCTCTCCCGCGCCGTCGGCCACCGGGTGATGGTGGCGACACCGGATCGCATCGCGGAGTCCATGATCGACTGGTTCGAAGCGCGTGCGTGCGACGGGTACAACCTGAACCCGCCGAGCGTTCCCGAGGGGATGAACCGCATGTTCGACCTCGTGATCCCCGAACTGCAGGAGCGCGGGTACTTCCGCGAGGACTACGTCGGCGACACGTTCCGTGAGCGTTCCGGCCTGACCCTCACCGACGAGGACGTCCGCGCATTGCGGGCGACCTACGCCTGAGGTCCGACGATGTCGTACTCGGTCACGGTCGTGGTCGGCAACCCCCGACCCCGCTCCCGCACGCGCGACGTGGCGGTCGCGCTCGCGGAACGTCTCATCGACGCGGATGCTCGGGAGCTGACGGTCGTCGATCTCGCCGACCACCTCGACGACGTGTTCGTCCATCCCGCGCCGGCGCTCGACGACATCGCGGCGGAGGTCGTCGCGAGCGACCTCGCGATCTTCGCCTCGCCGACATACAAGGCGAGTCACACGGGACTGCTCAAGGCGTTCCTCGACCGCTATCCGGCGGATGCTCTGGCAGGGCTGCCCGCGATCCCCGTCCTCACCGGTGCGGACGAGCGGCACCTCCTCGGCGCGTCGGTCTCGCTCGCGCCGCTGCTCGCGGAGCTGGGCGCGGTGGTCCCGGGGCGGGGGTTCTACTTCGTCACGGGCGACATGACGCGGCTGGACGAGGCCGTCGAGGAGGCCGCGCGCACCTACGTCCGCAACATCGACGGCGTCAGCCGATTGACGATCGCCCTCACCCGGCACTCGCTCGCGGCAGCGGGCAAAACGGGCACAACGGGGGCGTCATGACCGTGGCATCCGACCAGCGCTGCCCCCTCGCCGCGGCCCCCGCTTCGGCCGCATCCACAGCCGCGGCAGCCGCCTCCGCGGAGCACGATCCGCTGCGATTCCGGGACGTGCTCGGGCACTACGCATCCGGCCTGACGGTGATCGCCGGCATCGATGACGACGGACCCGTCGGGTTCACGTGCCAGTCCTTCTACAGCGTCTCGCTGGAGCCTCCCCTGGTGTCGTTCAGCGTCATGGCGACGTCGACGAGTTATCCGCGCATCCGCGCCACAGAGCGCTTCGCGATCAACGTGCTCTCGCACGATCAGGACGACCTCGCCCGTCAGTTCGCCCGCAGCGGCTCCGACAAGTGGGCGGGCGTGCGATGGGCGGCCGCCGCGTCGGGAAATCCGCTGATCGCCGGTTCGCTTGCGACGGTCGATTGCGAACTGTGGGCCGAGCATGAGGCCGGCGATCACGTGATCGTCGTCGGCAGGGTGGTCGAGCTGGAGGTCGCGGCGCAGCCCACGCATCCGCTCCTCTTCTACCGGGGCGGCTTCCACCGCCTCGGATGGGACGCGCAGGGCTGAAGAAGTTGATGAGGAAGGGGTGAGGATGGTGTCCATGACGGATGCTCCGCGCCCGACCCCGACGATCGCCGAGGCCCTCGACCTGGCGACCCAGGTCAACCGCTTGAGTCATCTCCTCGGTCGCCCGTACATCCGCGACTACGCGGCGAAGACGGGGCTGTCCCTGACGGAGTGGCGCGTGTTCGTGCGGATCGTCCAGCACGCGGGAACCTCCGCCGCCGTCATCGCGGCGGAGAGCGGGTTGACGGCGATGACCGTGAGTCGCGCCGTCGGCGTGCTGCGCGATCGCGGTCTCGTGGCCGCCGCACCGGATGCTCGTGATGCGCGCCGCACGCAACTCACCTGCACGCCAGAGGGGCAGGCGGTCTTCGACGAGGCCGCCCCGCACGCGGCACGGACGGTGGGCGCGATCATGTCGGCGCTGAGCGCCGAGGAGTCGGCGCTGTTCCGGGTGCTGCTCGAACGCATCATCGCGGAGGCCGACCGCCACTGAGGCGCCGCAACCGCGCTGCCACGGGAATCGACACTGGCCCGAATCAGTAACATGTGTTACTTTCTGAGGAGCGGGACGACCGGGCGCGAGGGAGCGGCTCATGAGCATGGCGACGACGATGCAGCATCCGTCCCCGCCCACGCCGTTCGCACCGCCGGCACCGCCCGCGCGCACGGCCGCGAGTCGCCTCTTGGGGCTCCTCGCGGCGTTCGGATCGGGCGACGGCGCCCACACGCTGTCCGAGTTGAGCCGACGCGCCGACCTGTCGCTGACGACGACGCACCGCCTGCTGCAGGAGCTCCTCGCGTGGGGCGGCGCCGACGTCGACGAGACCGGACGCTACCGCTTGAGCAGCAAGTTCCTCGCGCTCACCTCGGGGTCCACGCGCGCCCTGCGACTGCGCGAACGCGCGCTGCCGCACCTCATGGACCTCCAGCGGCGCACGGGACTGTGCGTGCAGCTGGCCGCCCGCGACGAGGACTGCGTGATGTACCTCGAGTCGCTGCGCCCGCGGACCGATGCGTCGATCCAGAACCGCATGGGCGCGCGCCTGCCCCTGCACGCGACCGCGGCCGGTCTCGTGCTCCTCGCCGGTGCGGGCGACGCCGACCTCGCGGACTACCTCTCCCGCCCGGCGCGGCGGTACACCCCGTACACGCCCGTCGATCCCGCCGAGCTGCGCGAGCGACTCGCCGCCGTGCGCCGGCAGCGCTACGCCATCGCTTCCCGTACCGTCACCCTCCAGAGCGGATCGGTCGCGGCACCCGTCGTCGGTCCGGACGGCGACGTCCTGGCGGCCGTGACCGTCCTCTTCGACGCACGCCGACACGAGGTGCGCGACCTCGCCCACGCGACACTGGCAACCGCCGGCCGGATCTCGCGCGCCCTGACGGCCCGCTCCGTCGACTGACCCGCCGCCCCCTCGCCCCGCCGCCCGTCTCGGCATGCGGGGCGCCCCGACGCCGCCCGCCACCGTTGACTTGCCCCACTTTGCTGGGTCCAGGCGGCGCAGGCAGCAAAGTGGGGCAACTCAACGGTGTTGTCGCGTCGGATATAGTCCGATGACTATGAGCCTCGATCATCCGCATGCGGACGAAAAGCGCCGGATGCGGGGTGCGACGGCCGCCCTCGTCGTCGCGGTGTGCCTCGTGGCCGCGAACATGCGCCCCACGATCACGGCGGTCGGTCCCCTGTTGGATCAGATCGGCCAGGACACCGGGATCTCGCTCGCGACGCTCGGGCTGCTCGCCGCGGTTCCGCTCGTCACGTGGGCCATCGTCTCGCCGTTCGCGCTGCGGCTGAGTCGCCGGTTCGGGATGTCGCGCGTCGTGCTGTTCTCCCTCGCCGTCCTGCTGCTAGGCACGATCGTGCGCTCGCTCCCCGGCCCCACGGCATCGCTGTGGATCGGGACGGCCATCATCGGCGTCGCCCTCGCGATCGCGAACGTGCTCATGCCCGCGGTCATCAAGCGCGACTTCCCGCTGCGCGTGCCGGTCATGATGGGCCTGTACACGGCGCTGCTGGGCGGTGTCGGCGCGATCGGATCGGGCGTCGCGGTGCCGTTGTCGATGCTCGGCGACGCGTCCTCCGGGTGGCGTCTGTCGCTGCTCATCTCGGGGGCGGCGCTGCTGCCGATCGCGATGATCGTGTGGGCGTGGGCGACCCGCGGCCACCACGCGCAGCACCTGGCGGCACGCGGCGCGACGCGGTCGGCACGGGGGATCTGGACCGACCCGACCGCGTGGCTCGTGGCAGCCTACATGGGCTTCCAGGCGGCGACGTTCTACATGATGCTGACGTGGCTGGCCACGATCTCGGTCTCGGTGGGCAAGTCGGAGGTCGCCGCCGGCTTCGACGTCATGATCTACCAGCTCATGACGATCGCCGGCCCCTTCGTCGTGCCCCTTCTGCTGCGCGGCCCGGCGCGTCGGTTCGTCCCCGCCGCGCTCCCCGTCCTCGGACTCATCGGCATCGTCGGGCTCATCGTCGTGCCCGCAGGCGTGACGGCCTGGGTGCTTCCGGCGGGGCTCGCGTCGGGAGCATCCCTCAGCATGGCGCTCACATTGATGGCCGAGCGTGCGCGCGACCATGACACGTCGGCCGCTCTGTCGGGCATGTCGCAATCGGTGGGATACATCGTCGCCGCGCTCGGTCCCGTGTTGTTCGGGTGGGTGCACACGGCGACGGGCGGCTGGGAATGGTCGCTCGGACTGCTCGCCGCCGTCCTCGTCGCGCAGGGGGTGACGGGCATCTTCGCCGGTCGCGACCGCTACGTCTTCGAGTCGCGATGAGCAGTCCAGCCGCGATGACCGGGACGCCGCCGGAACTGGATGCGATCTGCGGCCACCTGCTGCGCCGCGCCCACCAGGTGCACAACGCGCTGTGGGCGGAGGAGGTCGGCACCGCACCGACGAGCACGCAGTACGCGCTGTTGATCGCACTGCGGGCGCGCCCCGGTGTCGACCAGCGCACGGCGGGCGAGCTCGCCGCGCTCGACCGCTCGTCGACGATGGACGTCGTCGCCCGCCTCGCCCGCCGCGGTTGGCTGCAGCGCTCGCGGGATCCGCTCGACGGACGCCGCGACGTCCTGAACCTGACCGATCCCGCACTGCGGGCACTCGCGGGCATGGAGGAGCAGGTCGCACGCGTGCAGGACGGGCTGCTCGCCCCGCTGCCGCAGCGCAGCCGGCCCGCCTTCCTGCGCCGCCTGGCCGCCGTCGCACACGTGGACCGATCGGTGACCGGGGATGCTCCGCAGCGCATCCCCGGCCACCTCGTCCGACGCGCTCAGCAGGTGCACACGGCGCTCTTCGCCGAACTGTGCACGGACCTCGGCACGGATGCGGGTGCTGACGGCGATGCGAATGCCGGCGCCGACGGCGGCCTCACCGGTCCGCAGTACGCGGTCATGCTCACCCTCGGCGAGCAGGGTCTCGGGCAGCTCGCCGTGGCCGAGCGTGCCGGCATCGACACCTCGACGATGGGCGACCTCGCCGATCGTCTCCTGCGCCGGGGGTGGATCGACGCGCGGCGCGACCCGGACGACGGGCGACGCCGCATCCTCACTCTGACCGCCGCGGGACGCACCGCCGTCGCGAACGCGAACCCGCGCGTGGCCGAGGTCCAGCGACGGCTGCTCGCGCCCGTCCCCTCCGCGCAGCGCGCGCGCTTCCTCGCGTCGCTGCGCATCGTCGCGCGCGCCTGAGCATCCGCCTCGTTGCAGGACGACACCGTTGCGCTGACGGCATCCGCGTGATAGAAACTAATCCGTATACGGACTAATTCACACCCGTGAAGCCATCCCCCGACCACATGGAGGCGACGATGCAGTCGTACCTGAACGGCTTCCGCCCCGGAGACCCCGACCTCGCCCCGATCGCGGCCGACAACGTCTGGACCCCCGGGCTTCCCGACGAGGTCGACGTCCTCATCGTCGGCACGGGCCCCGCCGGACTCGTGCTGGCGGCGCAGCTCGCGCGCTTCCCCGGCATCCGCACCCGCATCATCGAGCGTCGGGATGGGGCGCTGCAGATGGGTCAGGCCGACGGGATCGCCTGCCGCACGGTCGAGATGTTCGACGCGTTCGGGATCAGCGCGAAGTTGCTGCGCGAGTCGTACTGGGTGAACGAGACGGTCTTCTGGCGTCCGGATGCGGCTGATTCCACCCGCATCCAGCGCAGCGGACGGGTGCAGGACGTCGAGGACGGGCTGTCCGAGTTCCCGCACGTCATCCTCAATCAGGCGCGCGCGCAGGAGTTCCTGCTCCAGACGATGCGCGAGAGCCCCACCCGACTCGAACCCGACTATTCTCACGAGTTCCTCGGCCTGTCGATCGGCGACGGCGACGACCACCCTGTGACCGTCACGGTGCGCGACGCCGACGGCCGCGAGCGCACGATCCGCGCCGCGTACGTCGTGGGCTGCGACGGCGCCCGCAGCGCGGTGCGCACGTCGATCGGCCGCGTGCTGGAGGGCGATGCCCTCAACCAGGCGTGGGGAGTCATCGACCTGCTGGCGGTGACTGACTACCCCGACATCCGGTTCAAGTCGGTGATCCAGTCGGCCGAGCACGGGAACATGATCATCATCCCGCGCGAGGGCGGATACCTCGTGCGGCTGTACATCGAGATGGACGAGCTCGACCCCGGGGAGCGGGTCGCGGCGCGCGCGATCACGTCGGACGATGTGATCGCGGCGGCCCGGCGCATCCTGCATCCGCACACTCTCGACGTGCACGAGATCGTCTGGTGGTCGGTATATGAAATCGGGCAGCGCCTGACCGACCGGTTCGACGACGTCGCGGCCGATCGCGCCGGCGAACAGAACCCGCGCGTCTTCGTGGCCGGCGACGCCTGTCATACACACAGCCCCAAGGCCGGGCAGGGCATGAACGTGTCGATGCAGGACGCGTTCAACCTCGGCTGGAAGCTCGCCGCCGTACTCGAGGGCCGCAGCGATCCGACGCTGCTGCGCACCTACACCGACGAGCGCCAGGCGATCGCGCAGCGACTGATCGACTTCGACCGCGAGTGGGCCTCCATGATGAGCGCCCCCGCGGGCTCCGTTTCGCCGGCCGAACTGCAGTCCTACTTCCAGCAGCAGGGCCGCTACACGGCGGGCGTCGCGACGCACTACGCCCCGGGTCCGCTCATCGGCGCCGACACGTGGCAGCACCTCGCCCCCGGGTTCGTCGTGGGCGAGCGCTTCCACTCCGTGCCGGTCCTGCGCATCGGCGACGCCAAGCCGATGCACCTCGGCCACGTCGCGCAGGCGGACGGGCGGTGGCGCCTGTACGCGTTCGCGGATGCGGCGGATCCGCGCGATCCCGGCTCACGCCTGGCCGCCCTGTGCGCACACCTGACGTCGGCGTCCGACTCGCCCGTGCTCCGCTACACGCCGGAGCGCGCCGACATCGACGCGGTGTTCGATGTGCGCGCCGTCCTGCAGGTGGGACCGCACGACATTGACCCGCAGGGCCTGCCCGCGCTGCTGCGCCCGCAGAAGGGCCGGTACGGACTCGTCGACTACGAGAAGGCGTTCGCCGCCGACCCGAAGCAGGACGACCCGTTCGCGCTGCGCGGCGTCGACACCGAAGCCGGATGCCTCGTGGTCGTCCGCCCCGATCAGTACATCGCCCACGTCCTGCCGCTGGATGCGACGGACGAGCTCGCGGCGTTCTTCGAGGGCGTGCTGGTGCCGCAGCGCTGAGGCGCGTGTGCGGGGTCCGCGTCAGCGCACCAGCTTGGGGTCGAGGAAGTCGCGCAGCGAGTCACCCAGAAGGTTGAAGGCGAGCACGGCCACCGACAGGGCGATCGCGGGGAACACGATGAGCCACGGCGCGAAGTCGATGTACTGCACACCCGAGGAGAGCATCCCACCCCACGACGGGGTCGGCGGCGGCGGTCCCAGCCCGAGGAAGCTGAGCGCGGACTCGGCGATGATGACCCCCGCGAACCGCAGGGTGGCCAGCGTCAGGATCGGACCCATCATGTTCGGCAGGACATGCCGCACGACGATGCGCGCCGGACCCACACCCGTCGCGACCGCAGCCTCCACGAACGGCTCCCGCTTGATGCGGAGCACCTCGCCGCGCGCGACCCTGTTGAAGCTCGGCAGCAGCATGATCATGAGGGCGAAGACCGTGTTCGGTATCGACGGACCCATGATCGCGGCGATGAGCAGCAGCAGAACGATCGGCGGCACCGACTCGATGGCATCCGCGATCCGCTGCACGGCGAGATCGAAGAATCCGCCCGCATACCCGGAGATGACACCCACCGTCACACCGATGACGCCGGCGATGACGGTCGTCGCAACGGCGATCACGAGTGACGTCTGCGCCCCGAAGATGATGCGGCTGAGCACGTCCCGACCGAGCCAGTCGGTGCCCATCCAGTACTGGGCCGATGGCGGAACGAGGATGTCGGCGCGGTTCTGCGCCAGCGGATCATAGGGAGCCAGCAGCGGCGCGAACACCGCGACGAACACGACGAACGCGATCACGACGATGCTCACGACACCGATCGGCTCGGTCTTCACGAACCGACGGATGCTCGCCATCCGGCCGTCACCGCGCGGCGGGGTCGTCACGATTGTCACTGTCGAGGTCATCGACCCACACCCGCCGTCCGAATCCGGGGATCGATCCACGCGTACGCAAGGTCGATCACGATGGTCACCACGAGATACATCACGCAGTAGAAGATCGTGCACACCACGACGAGCGGGTAGTCACGACTGGCGACCGCCTCGTAGGTGAGTGAGCCCACGCCGGGAATCGCGAACAGCGTCTCCAGGATCACCGTGCCGCCGAGAACGGCCCCGAGTTCGAGCCCGACGAGCGTCAGGATCGGGATGCCGGAGTTGCGCAGCGCATGCACCCCGATCACGTCCCACTCCCCACCACCACGCGCCCGTACCGCGCGCACAGAGTCGGCGGAGATCGCTTCGAGCATCGAGGACCGCGTCATCCGCGCGATGCCGGCCGTCGTCATGAGGGCGAGCGCGATGATCGGGATGCCCGCTTGCTGGAAGTACTGGACGGGGTCCTCACCGATCGAGGAGAAGATGAGCGGTGGGGACCACCGGAAGACATTGGAGAGGGTGACGAGGATGAGCAGCGCGATGACGTAATGCGGAACCGAAAGACCGACGACCGCACCGACGCGTGTCGCGCCATCGACCCACGTGCCACGCAGACGAGCGGCGATAACACCCAAGCCCACTCCCGCGACGATCGCGAGGACGAGGGCGAAGGCGCCGATCTGCAGGGTGATCGGCACCCGCTCGGCGAGAATGTCGACGGCCGGCTCGCCGCTCCAGAACGACGCGCCGAGGTCGCCTCGGAAGACACCGCCGACCCAATCGAAGAACTGGACGTAGACGGGGTCGTTGAGTCCGAACTGCTCACGCAGCAGCTCGGCCTGCTCCTCGCTCACACCCGTCGCGTTCTGCAGTTGGACGCTGACGACGTCGCCGGGGACGAATCGCATGGCGACGAACACGAAGACGGTGACGAGCGCGAGACACACGGCGCCGGAGACGACACGTTTGAGGATGTAGAGGGTCATGACTCCGCCACTCCGGCGAGGTCGGCGGTCCGCGCCGACCTCCAGTCGCCCCGCGCTGCGGACGCGAGGAGCGCCTGCGTGTACGGGTGGGTGGGCGCTCCGAAGACCTGCTCCGTCGGACCGGTCTCGACGACCTCGCCGAGATACATGACCATCGTGTCGTCGGACATGTAGCGCACGACGTTCAGGTCATGCGAGATGAACAGGTAGGACAGCCCGAACTCGGTCTGCAGCCGGCGCAGCAAATTGAGGATCTGCGCCTGCACGGACACGTCCAGTGCCGATACGGCCTCGTCGCAGATCACCAACTCGGGATCCGTCGCGAGCGCACGGGCGATCGCGATCCGCTGGGCCTGGCCGCCGGAGAACTGATGGGCGAACTTGTCGACGTCGCCCGCCGACATCCCCACCATCTCGAGCAGTTCGATGACCCGAGACCGCACCGCAACCCCGGATGCCCGTCGGTGCACGACGAGCGGCTCTCCGACGACATCTCCGACGCGCATGCGCGGGTTCAACGAGCCGCGCGGGTCTTGGAAGATCATCTGCATCCGCTGGCGCAATGCCTTCATTTCGGACCGACCGGCGCTGAGCACGTCTTGGCCGTCGAAGCGCACCGATCCTGACGTCGCGTCCACCATCCGGAGGATGAGCCGGGCCGTCGTGGACTTGCCCGAGCCCGACTCCCCCACGATCCCCAGGGTGCGTCCTCGGTCGACGCTGAAGGACACATCGTTGACCGCGTGCACCGTGCGACGAGGCTCGCGCAGGCTTCGGCGGCGCAGGGGGTAGTGCTTGACGAGGTGGTCGGCGACCAGCAGTGCGCTCATCGTTCCCCTCCTGCGACCGCGACAAGGCCCGGCTCACGAGCGGCGACCTCATCACTGCTGAGCCAACAGCGGCTCGTCCGGCCGTCCGGAGTCACGCGCACCGGCGGTGCCTCGCTGGCGCAGCGCTCCATCGCGAGCGGGCAGCGCGGGTGGAATCGGCACCCGGATACCTGCGCCCGCACGCTGGGCACGTTTCCCTCGATCGTGGGCATCGGCTGGTTCCGGTCGGTCGAGACGCTGGGCACAGCGGCGATCAGCGCGCGAGTGTACGGGTGGTGCGGCTCGGCGAGCACCTCCGCCGTCGGCCCCGACTCGACGAGCATCCCGGCATACATGACCACCACGCGGTCAGCCATCTGCGCGACGACCGACATGTCGTGCGTGATCAGCAGCATGGCCGTGCCACTCCGCTTCTTCAACGACCGGATGAGGTCGAGGATCTGGGCCTCGACCGTCGCGTCCAGGGCGGTCGTCGGCTCGTCGGCGACGATGAGCCGCGGATTGCACGCGAGCGCGATCGCGATGACCAGCCGCTGACGCTGCCCACCCGACAGTTCGTGCGGATAAGCGCGCAACCGGCGCTCGGGGTCGGCGATTCCCACCTGCTGCAGGAGCTCGATCGAACGCGCACGAACCTGTTCGCGCGGGGTGCCTCCCCACACGAGGGCTTCGCGAAGCTGCCGACCGATCGTGAAGAGCGGGTCGAGCGCACTCAATGGGTCCTGGAAGATCATCCCGATGTCCCGACCCCGCAACCGGCGATAGGCCGACGGCTTGAGCCCCACGAGTTCACGGCCGCCGAAGCGGATCGAGCCCTCGCTGATCCGGCCGTTGCCGAGGAGGTTCATGATCGCGAGTGCCGTGACGCTCTTGCCGCTGCCCGACTCCCCCACGACGGCCACCGTCTCGGCCTCGAGCACAACGAGGTCGATCTCCTGCACCACCGTGAGGTCGCCGGCGAGCGTGCGGAACACGACCTCGAGACCGGCGACCTCCAGCAGTGGCCGCTCCTCCGCCTCCACGCTCTCCTCGCCGTGAGAGCGCGATACCGTCCTAGCGCGCATCGATCACTGCCCCTGCGACGACTCTCTCACTGGGCGATCCACATCTGACCGAGCATCTGCCCGTACCGGATCACGTAGGGAGACACTCCGTCGGGGCTCGTGTACGCGTTGTGGAGGGAGTTGTTCCAGACGAAGATGTCGTACGTCAGCGGACCGGCGATCACGGTTGCCACCTCGGTCTCGAAGTACCGCGTGAACTCCTTGATCAGCTCGTTGCGCGCATCCGGGTCCGACTCCACCCGCGACTGTGCGAGCAGTTCGTCCAGTCGCGGGTCGTTGACGTGGGTGAAGTTCGTCCCGCTCGTCGACTGCAGCTCGGTCATGTACTGGTCGGCGCTGAGGAGCGTACGCAGGCCCCGCGCCAGTTCGAACTGCGTGCTCGCCCGGCGCTTGCCGTACGTCGCCGGGTCCACGAGCTCGAGCGTCACGTCGATCCCGACCGCCTTCAGGTCCTCGACGATCCACTGCGCCTCGGAGACGTCCTTGCCGTCCACCTGCTGCACGATCATCGAGAGGCTGAGTCCGTCCACACCGGCCTCATCCAAGAGCTCCCGCGCCTGGTCCGGGTCGTATGGCCGCACTTCGCGCAACTCATCCTCCGAGAGTCCGCCGAATGCCGGCGGGACGACGCTGGTCAGTCCGTACACCTTGCGGATGGACTCGCCCATCCCCTCCCAGTCGATCGCGAGCGCGATCGCTCGACGGACGCGGAGGTCGTCGAGCGGCGCGACGTCCGTGTTCATGTAGAGCATCTCGGGCCCGGTCATCTGCGCGACACTGCTGAAGTCGCCCGTTGCGATCAGCGTTTCGGCCTGCTCGGGCAGAGCCACATCCGCGTGCAGGAGACGTCCGCTGCGCAGTGCCGCATACCGCGCGGCCGCGTCCGTCACGATGAGCGTGTCCATCGCATCCGCGTACGGCAGGCCCTCCTGGAAGTACCCGGGGTGCTTCTCCCGATGCCAGAGCGTCGCGGGGTCCCACTCCACGAGGACGAAGGGCCCCGAACCGATGAGCACCTTGTCCATGTCGTACTCGCCGTTGACGCCTTCGACCGGTGCGATGTAGTTGCCCGGCATCGCCATGTTCTCGAGGAACTGAACCTGCGGCTCGTTGAGCGTGATGACCACGGTGTGCTCGTCGGGCGCCTCGATCGACTGGACGGCCGCGAACTGGTAGGCGGTCGAGGACTTGAGCTCACGGACCGCTTCGAACGTCGCGACGACGTCGGCAGAGGTCACGGCCCGCCCGTTGACCGGGGGGATGTCGTGGAACGTGGCGTTCTCGCGGAGATGGAACGTGTAGGTGAGCCCGTCGTCCGAGATATCCCACGACTCGGCGAGGTCGGGGCCGATCTCGGTGCCGACGACGTCGGCGTCCGTCTGGAAATCGACGAGCTTGCTGTACGACGGTCCGATCTCGCCGCCGAGCCCCGGGTCGGGGTTGGTCAGGAAGTTCAGTCCGCCGGGCAGTACGTACCGCTGCACGGTGAGGATCGTCCCGCCGGTCTGCGGTTCGCTCGAACTCTCAGCCGTGGCCTCGGGCTCGGGGGCCGAGGGGCCGCAGCCCGAGAGGAGCAGTGCGGCTACGGCAAGTGCCGCGAACAGGCCACGTCGTTTCATGATGCAGACTCCGTTATCTGACTGAACAAGGGTGACCGTCAGGTTAGAGCGAGATGGCCCGTCCGGTCGGTGTGGTTTCCATCGCACGGAACCGGCCGCCCCGTCGCCGCTGACCGCCCGCGCAGACGGCAGCGACGGGGCGCAGAATCACGACTCGATCTCGCCGAGAAGGGCCGCCGAGACCCGGTCACGCACGTCGTCCGGCGCCCCGGATGCGATGACCCGGCCGAGGTTCATGAGGTAGACCTCGTCCGCGACATCCATCGCGTAATCTGCGAGTTGCTCCACGAGGACGATCGTCTGCCCACTGTCCGCGAGGGAGCGAACCACGGTGAACAACTCGTCGACGAGCACGGGTGCGAGACCCATCGAGATCTCGTCGATCAGGATCACCTGCGGATCCGTCGTGAGCGCTCGACTCAGCGCGAGCATGTGCTGCTCACCCCCCGAGAGTGTGCCCGCGATCTGGCTCCGCCGCTCGCCGAGGCGCGGGAATCGCGCATACGCGCGTTCCTCCACCTCCGCGAGGGAACGGTCGGGGACCAGATGCGTCTGCATCTGCAGATGCTCACGCACCGTCAGGTTCGGGAAGATGCCGCGCCCCTCGGGAATGTGGCACACACCGCGCCGCGCGAGGGCCCGGGCACCGAGCGCACCGATATCCTCCCCCCGATGGGTGACCGTCCCGGCCGTGGGTGGGAGGAGACCGCTGAGCACCCGCAGGAGCGTCGTCTTGCCCGCGCCGTTGGGCCCGAGCACGGCGGTGACGGCATTGCTCCGCACGGAGACGCTCGCTCCGAAGAGGGCCTGAATGATGCCGTAGTGGGCTTCGATGCCATGGGCCTCGAGGACCGTGTCATCACGCGCGGGACTCATGTGCACTCCCCAAGTAGACCTCGCGGACCCGACTGTCGTTGCGTACGACGTCGGGGGTTCCTTCACAGATGAGCTGCCCGAAATCGAGCACGTAGACGTAATCGCAGAGCGTCATGACCATGTCCATGTGGTGTTCGACGAGCACGAGTGTCGTACCGCGTTCTCCGATGCGGCGGAGCAGATCCGTCAACCGGAGCGTCTCCTCCTCGTTGAGGCCGGCCGTCGGCTCGTCCAAGAGGAGCAGCGAGGGCCGTTGCGCGATCGCTCGAGCGACCTCGACGAGTCGCCCCTGGCCGCTCGAGAGCTCGCTCACGTCACGTGCGACGAGAGACGAGATTCCGACCAGACGGATCGCCTCCTCGGCCTCTCGTTCGGGCGACGTGATCGCCTTGTTCCAGCGCGCGGCCAGCTCGGCAGCGGTCCGGACGTTGTCGTACACCGTCATGGAGTCCCACAGCTCGAGACGCTGGAAGGTGCGCGCCATCCCGCGTCGGGCCCGGTGCGCGGGCGACGCCGCGGTGACGTCGTCACCGGCGAGCAGCACGGTGCCGCGATTCGGACGACGCAGTCCGGAGAGGACGCTGAGCATCGTGGACTTACCCGACCCGTTGGGGCCGATCAGCCCGATCGTGCGTCCGGGCGGCGCATTCAGACTGACGCCGTCGAGCGCCTTGAGCCCGCCGAACTGCACGCTGATGTCCTCTGCCGACAGGGACAGCGGCGCAACGGTGATCTGGAGCGGCTCGGCGTCCTGCCAGGCGAGAGTCACCTCATCGTGTGGGACGAGCTTCCCGCGTGCCTGTCGGCGCGCCCGGATCGAGTTCGCGATCTGGCGGTAGACGCCCTCGGGGTGGCGCGCCATGCCGAAGACGGCGAGCCCGATGCCGACCTGCTGGATCGCGAAGAGCGTGTTGGTGTCGGTGACCAAGCGCGGCAGTTCGATGAAACCGAGCACGTAGAACGCCGCCCCGACGAACGCCGCAGGCAGGCTGGACACCCCCCACAGCGTCGCGATCAGCAACGCCATGAGCGAGACGGTGTAGCCGAATTGCGGTGCGGTCACGAGTTGCTGGACCCCGCCCATCATCGCGCCGCCCACTGCCGCCATCCCCGCCGCGGCCGCGAAGACGAGGACCTTGGTCCACAGCAGCGGCAGCCCGAGGGCCGACGCCGCGGCCGGGGCGTCACGCATCGCCGCGAGTCGGCGTCCGATGGGACCTTTCCGCACGAGAACGATGAGAACGGCCATCACGATCGCGAAGAGCGCCACGAGCGGGGCGATCGCGCCCGGCGACGACAGCTCGAGGCCGAAGATCACCGGAACGGGCACCGCGAGCCCGCTTCCCGCACTGGCGAAGAGGTCGGGATTGATGAACACGATCTGGTCGAGCAGGATCGCGAGCGCCAGGGTGAGGAGACCGAGATAGACGCCCGTCAGCCGAAGCGCGGGGATCGCGATCAGTCCGCCGACGACGCTCGTGAGGACGACGGCGACCACGAAGGCGAGCCAGTACGGCATCACGGTGTTGACGTGGGTGAGGAACATCGCGCCGAGTCCCATGAAGGACGCCTGCGCGAGCGAGACCTGACCGCCCAGGCCCGTGAGCACGAGCAGGCTCATGAGCAGGATCGCATAGACGAACCCGGCTGCGATCGCGAGCGCATCGATCGTCGGCAGCAGCTGCGCCGCCGCGGTCGACACCGCGAAACCGACGACGGCGATGATCCCGACGGTCTTCCACGACGGTGGAGCGGGCTCTCTGGCCGTGCGGATGCGCTGGAAGAGGCCCTGATTGTTCCGATTGACGATCAGTGCGATGAACAGCACCACGAACGGGAACGCGCTCGACAGCGATTGGATGAACAGGTTCGCCGCCGGCAGGTAGCCGATGAGAAGCGAGGAGCCGATGCCGATGCCCATAGCCGCTGCGAACGTGATGGGCACGCTGACGAGGCGCCCGACCATGGCCGCCGCGTACGAGGAGATGATGAGCAGGTTGAGGTCCGCGACGTTGAGCGTCACGCTCGGTGCGATGAGGATCGCGGCAAGGCCCGCGAGCGCGGATCCGAGCGCCCACGTGAAGGCGGTCGTCCGGAACGGGCGCACCCCGTGCATCTCCGCGAGCTGGCGGTCCTCCACAACCGCACGCATCGTCGTCCCGACGCGGGTGCGTCGGAACAGGAACCACAGCGCCACGGCGATCGCCACCGCGAGGCCCAGCGTCAGGAGCTGGTTGTAGGTGACGTTGACCCCGGGGATCGGCGACCATGAACCGGACGGAATGATGCGGGGCATCGTCCGGATCTGGGGACCGAACAACAGGATCGTGACGCCGTTGAACGTGACCAGGAGAGCGAGGGTGATCGCGATGCGCTGGGCGCCGGGCAGGTGCTCGAGCCAGCGCATGATCGTCACATCGAGGAGGACCCCGATCCCGCCACCGACGACGATGACGGAGAAGGGCACGGCAACCCACCAGGGGATTCCGATGTCGACCCACAGCCAGTAGCAGACGTACGCGACGAACACGCCTACGGCGCCGTGCGCAAAGTTCAGGATCCTCGACGTGCTGTATGTCAGGACCAGCCCGGTGGCCGCGATGGCGTACACCGAGCCGGTCGTGACACCGATGATCAGGAAGGTGATGAGCAGTTCCACGAGTGCTCCGTCGGTCGCGGGCGGGCTCGGTCAGTCGACCGGGCCGCCGAGAGAGATCAGCGTCTTGTTCGAGCAGTCGAAGCCGGATGCGGGGTGCGTGCGCTGCGCGGGTTCGGAGACCGAATCTGTTTCGACGATGATGAAGCAGGTCAGCACGTTTTGCCCGCCGACCGGCTGCAACTGCTCGCCGATCAGACCCTGGCCGTCGAAGCTGGGCAGCGCGTCGATCCCGGCGAGCGTGCCGGCCCGGGTCAGATCTGCACCCGCGTCGATCGCGCCCTGCACGAACAGCTCAGCGTTGATCCATCCGTACAGATCGAAGACATCGGGGGATTGACCGGGGTTGCGCGCACCCCAGTACTGCAGGAAGAGCTCACCGCCCTCGGTCGCCGCCAGTTCCTCCTCGCTCTGGTATGGAACGGTGCTGAGCGCCGCCTGCCAGCCGACGCCGCCGTCACCCGTGAGCGCCTGCCACTCGGGGTTGTAGGAGGTGTAGCCGACCTTGAGTGCCGGATCCCAACCCTGCTCCGCCATCGCCTGGGCGACTCGCGACGCGTTCGTGACATCCATCGTCGAGGTGTCGACCGCCTCTGCGCCGGCCTCGCGGGCCGCGATGACGTAGGGGGTGTAGTTGGAGACGGGAACGTTGATCCCGACGTTGTACACGACGTCGATCCCCACGCTCTCCCACGTGCCGGCCCAGTACTCCGACACGACGTCGAGGCCAGGCGCGTTGTTCCAGAACACCGCGACCTTCTTCACATCGGGGTTCTGCTGTGCGTAGTACTCGTACGGGCCCTGCGCGAGAGTCTGTGGCGGCCCCGTCTCGAAGTCACGCCACCCCGCATACCCCGCCCACCGGGGGTCGAGCTTCATGCCGATCCACGGCACCTCGTTCTCCGTCACGACGGGATAGCAGCCCGTATCGACGAGCGAGAGGTTGCCCACGAAGGCGAACACGCTCTCGACCTGGTTCGTGCAGCCGGCCTGAGCTTTCGCGGTGTCGAGGCCATCGTCGATGCCGATCGTGCGGAGTGTGCGTCCGAACAACCCACCGTGGTCGTTGACGTAGTCGTAGTAGGCCTCGACGCCCCGCAGAACACCCTGTGTGTTGCTGCCGACCGCGGCCGCGCCGGAGTACACGGTCGCCGTGACGATCTCGTCGTCACTCACACCGGTGTCCGTCGCGCCGCCGTTGCCGTCCGCGGGCGCGGGCCACAGGACCTCACCCGAGGGGGCGGTGGACTCTCCCGCGGAGCATCCGACCACGAGCAGCGCTGCTGCGGTCACCGCGAGGATCTGGACAATGCGTTGTTTCATGTTGGGTTTCCTCTTATCCAGGGCGCTCCATTGCGCCGCCAGGGTCAGTGATGGGCGTCGAAGACGATCGTCTTGGTCTGCGTGTAGTCGAGGATCGCGTCGGGTCCGAGCACTCGCCCGAACCCGCTGCGCTTGTAGCCGCCGTGCGCCGCTCCGATGACCCCACCCGTACCGGACGTGTTCACAGTCACCTGTCCCGACTCCAGCCGTCGCGCCACGCGCACCGCACGGCCCACGTCGCTCGTCCACACCGCCGCCACGAGGCCATAGGGCGTGCCGTTGGCGATCTCGATCGCCTCGTCCTCGCCGTCGAACGGCAGAACCGAGAGCACCGGACCGAAGATCTCCTCCTGGGCGATCGTCATGTCCTGCTCGACGTGGTCGAACAGGGTCGGCTCGACGAAGAAGCCGCGCTCCGCGTCGACCGAGGCGGGTCGGCCACCGCCCAGGGTGAGCACGGCGCCCTGCTCCTGGCCGGAGCGGATGTAGTCGAGCACACGTCGGTACTGACGGTCGTTGATCAGCGGTCCCATGCGTGAGCCGCTCTGCCAGTGCCCCACAGTGACGGCGGCCATCGCGTCGCGGACGGCGGTGACGACCTCACCGTGTATGCGGCGGTCCACGAGGAGGCGCGTGCCGGCGGCGCAGATCTGGCCGGCGTTGAAGGTCAGGCTGCCCACGATCGCGGGGACGGCACGCGCGAGGTCAGCGTCGGCGAAGACGATCTGCGGAGACTTCCCGCCGAGCTCCAGATGCGTCGGGACGTGGTTGACGGCCGCCGCCTGCATCACCTTCGTGCCCGTCTGCGGAGATCCGGTGAAGCTCAACCGACGGATGCCCGGGTGCGCCGCAAGCGCCGCGCCCGCTTCGTGACCGTATCCGGTCACGACGTTGACCACACCCGGCGGAATCCCCGCCTCGAGCGCCAGCTGCGCGAAGCGGAGGCAGGCGACCGGGGCGTCCTCGGAGGGCTTCACGACGATCGTGTTTCCCGCCGCGAGCGCGGGGGCGACGTCGGTCGCCATGAGCGGCGTCGGCGCGTTCCACGGAATGATCGACGCCACGACGCCCAACGGTTCACGCACCGTCATGCCGAGCGAGAACTCGTCCGTCGAGGGCAGGGTGATTCCGAGGATCTTGTCCGCCTGTCCGGCGGCGTAACGGAGGACCTTGGCGGCGACCGACACGTTCCACAGGGGACGGCCCACTTCGATGGCCTCGATCGTGTCGATGAGCTCGGCGTCCCTGGCGCACAGGTCGGCCCAGGCGAAGAGCAGGTCGGCACGACGGGTCGGGTGGAGGTCGCGCCATGCGGGGAACGCCTCGGAGGCCGCGGCGACCGCGTTGTCGACATCCCTCGCGTCGCTGCGGGGAACTCGCCTGACGACGTCTCCCGTCGCGGGATCGACGACGTCAAGGAGGTCGCCACCGACGGCGGGGACCCAGGATCCGCCGATGAGGTGACGCTCCGGCGGCACGACCGCCGTGATCGATTCGAGTGTGTCGTGGGTCATCAGCGACCTCCGTCGAGATTCGGACTTCGTTGTCTTCACTGGCACCTGGTGCCGGAACTGACGTCACTCTAAGGACGGCCTGCTGTCGAGGCGTGACCGCTTCCGCCTCACGGAATCGCTCAGCCGCTCCCGCCGCACGCCTCCCGTAACGTGCCCTCCGAGCTCACCGATCCAGGTGGGTCCGCGCGCCCACGCAGAGCCCGCCGTGCCGGCGGGGTCGCTGGCCGAGAGGAAGGTTGCATCCATGCCCACAATGCGAGCCACGGTCTTATCGGGTCCGAACGACCTCGCCGTCGAGGAGTTCCCCATCCCGACGTCGGGGGACGACGACGCCGTCATCCGCATCGAGGCATGCGGGCTGTGCGGCAGTGACGTGGAACAGGTGCGGGGAAGCATCTCGGGTCTGCCGCTGCCCGTCGTGCCAGGGCATGAACCGCTCGGCGTGATCGAGTCGATCGGCAGTGCCGCGGCGGAGCGTTGGGGCGTCACCGAGGGCGACCGCATCTGCGTCCAGGTCGTCGTCCCGTGCCGTCGGTGTCGCAGATGCCAGGCAGGTGTGTTTTCGTCCTGCACCTCCCCCCAGGGAACCTACGGATACCGGCCCGTCGAGGGCGAGACCCGCGTCACGGGCGGCTTCGCCGAGTACATGTACCTCCACCCGAACTCCGTGGTGCACCGGATCGATGCATCCGTCCCGCCGCGCGTCGCGGCGATGTACAACTCGCTGGCCGCGGGCATCCGCTGGGCTCGGCATATCGGGGAAGTCCGCGAAGGCGACATCGTCGCCGTCTTCGGTGCGGGTCAGCGCGGGATCTTCGCCGCCTTGGCCGCGAAGACCGCCGGCGCGAGCCAGGTCATCATCACGGGCCTCGCCCGAGATGCACACAAGCTGGCGCTCGCGCGCGAGTTCGGCGCCGACGAGACCCTCTTCGCCGACCAGGTGGACGTGCCCGAGCGAATCCGGGAGCTCACCGATGGGGCGATGGCCGATGTCGTCCTGGACCTCACGCCCATGGCGGCGCAGCCGGTCGCGGACGCGCTCGAGTCCGTCCGGACGGGCGGGCGCGTCGTGCTCGCGGGGCTCAAGAGCGACCGCCCCATCGAGCTCATCACGGACCGCATCATCAAGAAGGCGATCACGGTCGTCGGTGCGCTCGGCGTCGACTCCCGCTCGATCGACGAGGCCCTGGCGATGCTCCAAGCCGCCGAGTACCCCTTCGCCAAGATGCAGACACACGCGTACTCGCTCGAGGAGGTGGGGCGGGCGATCGACGTCCTCGCGGGCGACGTCGAGGGCGAGGAGGCCGTGCACGTGGCGATCGTCCCACGATGATCGGCGTTCGATCCGGGGTGGCTCACCCACCCCGGATCGAACGGACTCACGCCTCGGTGAAGAGCGGGACCAGATCCAGCGGTGCCGCGATCTGATCGGCGGGCGCGGGCAGATGCATGGCATTCTTCGCCCGCAGCCCGCCGTCGACGGTGAAGTCGCAGCCCGTGATCAGTCGCGCGTAGTCGGAGCAGAGCCACGCGACCGTGTGGCCGATGTCGGTCGGCGTACCCGTCGATCCCATCGGGGCGAACGACGGACGCTCTCCGTCCCACCGCACCGGACGCCGCCAGGGCTCATCCAGCACGGGCATCTTGCCGCTGTACGCGAGCGGATCCTTCTGACCGGATGCGTGACGACGCGCGATGACCTCAGGGTTGTCGGGCGTAGGAGCCGTGGGCGTGAAGCCATTGACCCGGATGCCGTACGGGGCAAGGTCCATCGCTGCAGCACGGACGAAGTTGTTCACGCCACCCTTGTGGAAGGAGTAGGCGATGTATCCGGGGTTGGCCAGCCAGCCACTCGATGAGGAGATGCAGACGATCGATCCGCGGATGTCGCGCTCGCACATCGATCGGGCAGCGTACTTCGTGTTGAGCAGGCACCCGAGTCCGGTCACGTTCACCGCCCGGGCGAAGCTCTCGGCATCCTCGTCGAGAACGCCCGCGAAGCGTCCCATCATCGCGGCGTTGTTGATGACGATGTCGATCTTGCCCCAGTGCTCGAGCACGTCGTCGACATACGTGCGAACCTGCTCCTCCGAGGTCACGTCGCCGGGGATCGCCATGGCTTCCCCGCCGTGCGCCTCGATCCGGTCCACCGAGGCCTGCGCGGCCTCGGCTGTCAGGTCGTTGCACGCAACCTTCGCGCCGTAGGCCGCGAGGGCGAGCGCGATACCACCGCCGATGTTGGGACCGACGCCGGTGACGATCGCCACCTTGCCGTCAAGATTCAGATCCACGTGCTTCTCCTGTCTCGAGAGGGGTGTTCGGTGCGGCGTCCGCGCTCGGCGGGCTGATAAGACGATGACCCGAGTGCCCGAGCAGACGGTGGTCGGCAAAGCCCCAGCAGAACGTGCTCACGACGCCCGGTCCGCCTGCCGCAACGAGGGTGAGGTCATCGGGTGAGCCGAAGAGTGCGACGCGTGACGACTCGGGCTCACCCGGAGCGACGCCCCTGGCGTCGCGTTCGAGGCGCCACAGGTCGCCCGCGGTCCGCCAGCAGTTGTCGTGGATGTAGGTGGCGACCCGCTCACGCGACCACCCGGCCCGGTGGAAGATCGCACGGTGCTCCGGGGAGAAGATCACGAGGCACTCGGTCGGGCCTCCCGATGTGTAGTGGCTCGCGACGTTGAGGCTCTCGATGAGGGTGTCGAGGACCGTCTCGGGTCGCGTCGGCCCCTGGGTCAGCACCTGGGTCGCTCCCTCGACGGCGATGACGGTCACGACGTCGTCCCCCTCGCGATACCCGCGGGAGACGTGCAGAGGCGGCCACTGGCTGCCCTCTTCGTCCTCGGCGATCACCTGCGTGTACTTGCCGGGATGACCGATCGTCGTCTTGTCGAGGACCCGAGGCGTCGCGCCTCCGAGGTTGAGCATGACGAGTCGCACCGCCCGGCCGATGGCCGCGTTGGCGCGCGGACCGGGGCCGAAGAGGCTTCCGCGCGCGTTGAGACCCAAGCGACCCCGGACGGGACCGTTGACGATGAGAAGCGGCGCGACCCCCTTCGTCGACGTCGCGACACCCATCGGGTTGAAGTCCGGATGCAGAATCACTTCCAGCGCCGCGAGCACGACCGGAAGGTGCTCGGGCAGGCAACCCGCCATGACCGCGTTCGTCGCGGCGTCCCGGACAGTGACCTCCGTGTACTTCGGCGGCATGACGCCGAGCACCTCATCGGGCGAGCGTCCCGTGTATGCGACCGCCGCATCCACGAGGCTCTGTTCAGGAGGGACGACGGGTAGCCCGTCCGTGAGCCCACGATCGTGGTACTGCTCGATCAGCGTGTACACGTCGACCAGTTCCCTCTGCTTCATTCGCCATCCTTCTCTCCGGCGCCCACGTGGCTGTGGACGTCCCGCCACACACTAGGAGTTCGTGCCGGTGCGGGTGCTGCTCCTGTTCCGCCGCACGGAATCGGCGCGGCGGCAAATGGATGCGGCCTCAGATCTCGCGGCCGGAGTCCATGGCCAGCGAGATCTTGCCGGCAGTCGCCTTCACCAGCGACGCGTACTCGTCCGGCCGGTGATCTTTGAGGGCGACCACGATGCCCACGGACGCCACGACGTTGCCGTCGGAGTCGAAGACCGGCGACGCGACCCCACCCGTGCCGACGGTCACCTGGGATTGCGTGACGGCGCTGCCGTTCGCGCGTACCAGTTCGAGTTCTCGGCGCAGGATCACGGGATCGGTGATCGTGCGAGGCGTGAATGCCCGCAGCGGAGCGCTCAGGACCTCGTCCTGCACGGCCTCGTCCGCGTACGCGAGCAACACGAGCCCCGTGGGGGTGACGTGCAGCGGCATGCGTCCACCGAGGCGGTTCATCCTCACGATGCCCTCCCCACTGCGCAGTGCCTCGACGTAGATCGACTCCGCCCCTTCACGCACGGCGAGGTGCACGACGAGGCCGCGGAGCATCTGATGCAGGCGCACCATCCAAGGCAGTGCGCGCTCCCGCAACCGCATGCCCGATCCCGACGTCGTCACGATCTCGAGCAGCTTCGTTCCGAGCTGATACCGACCGTCGGCCGTGCGCTCCAGCGCCTGCCACACCAGCAGCTCGTGGGTCAGGCGGTGCGTCGTGGTCATCGACAGACCCGACTCGCGACTGATCTCCGACAGCGAGAGCGGGCTGGGACAGACGCGGAAGACGTCGAGCACCGCGAGGACTCGACCCGCGGCGGTCATGTCCCTCACCGTGGGCTCCGCGGCAGCGGGAGTCTCGGTGACCGGCGAAGTGAGATGAGCGTCCATGTCTGCAGCCTTTCGGGCGTTGGGAGCCGGCAACGCGTCGATCGGCTCCCCCGGGGATGCGGTTCGGCGTGACGTGATCATTCCACTCGTCGCCGCTCCGGGGGAACAGGTCTCTTCCGCCCGGCGGAAGGAATCGCAAGGCTCGCGCGGGCGGTGGGAAATGGTGGTGCGTACTCGACACGAGCACCTTCGACGAAGGACGACGCCGACAGCCATGATCATCGACTGCCACGCTCACGTGATTCCCGATGGGTTCCCCGACGGATGCCACAGCGCGCATCCTCGTCTTGCCGCTCCCGACGCGACCGGGTCACGGATGCTCACCCTCGAGGACGTCGAGTTCCTCGCCGCGCCCGTATGGTTCGACGCCGATCGTCGACTCGAGGAGATGGATGCGTCGGGCGTCGACATGGAGGTCGTCTCCCCCATGCCGCCGCTGCTGAACTATCGCCTCGACGATGAAACGGCCACGACTGTCACGCGTCACGTCAACGAGTCGATCGCCGATCTCGTGGCGGCCGGAAGTGGACGCATCCACGGACTGGGCACGGTGCCGTTGCAAGACCCCGACCTGGCTGCTGCTGAGCTCTTCGGCGTCGCCAACCTCGGACTGCGCGGCATCGAGGTCGCGTCCCACATCAACGGCGTCAGCATCGGGGATCCACGGTTCCGTGACTTCTTCCGCGAAGTCGAAAGCCTGGGACTTGCCGTCTTCGTGCATGCGATCCGCTCCGAGGTCTCGTCGCGGCTTCCGCAGTGGGCCGGACCGTCGTTCGGCTTCGCCGCGGAAGCATCACTGGCCGCCGCGAGTCTCGTGACGGGCGGAACGTTGCAGGCCTGCCCTCGGCTGCGCATCTCCATCAGTCACGGCGGCGGTGGCTTTCTGATGATGGCGCCGCGTGCCCAGTTCTTCGCGACGCGGAAGTGGACGCGGCATGCCGGGGACGACGAGGTTCCCGAGGAGTCGCCACTCGCTCTCGCCCGACGTCTGTACTACGACAGCCTCACGTTCGACACGCGGGCCATCGACCTCATCGCGCACCGCGTCGGGATCGATCGGATCCTGCTCGGCTCGGACTTCCCGGCGATCGCACGCCCGGTGCCGGCCGAATGGCCACTCGGCGACTTCTACGGAGGAGCCGAGGGCGTCGCGGTCATCGCCGGTTCGAACGCCCTGAGCTTCCTCGCCATCGAGGAGTCCGGCCTCTGACGCTCAACTCGCACGCCCGAGTGTGTCCACTTTCGTATGGGTGTTCGAAACTGGCTTCAACTTTGGGTTGAGGGTTTGGGTGGTTTCGGAATGCGAGTGTCGGACCCCCTCGCGATAATAGAACGTATGAACGGGTATCGGGGGCGGTTGGAGGAGATCTCCACCGTGTTGCGGGAGATCACCGGCAGCCTGCTGGCCTCCGGTGTGGTGCGTGCCGCCGATGACGACACACTGTTGGAGGTCCTGCAGGTCGCGGCGCAGATCGGACGCAGCGCGGACGCGGTCATGATCGAAGCGACCACGCAGGTCATCGAACGGTGCGAGCTCCCGGTCCGCGCCGACCGGCTCTGCGCCCGCCTGGGCTGCGCGACCCCGTCCGAGCTGCTGCAACGCGCGACCCGCCTCTCCCGCTCCCACACCCACGACCTGATCACCGCGGCGAAAGCAGTCCACCAACCTCTCTCCCTCCACGGGGAACGACTCGACCCGGAGCTGCCCGCCCTCCGCGACGCCGTCACTCGGGGAGACGCAGGATTGGACGCGGTCGTCGCGATCGCCGGACCGCTGAACACCGCACGCCCCCGCGCAGGACGCACCGCGATCCTCGCCGCCGACGAAGAACTGGCCGCCGCCGCCACCGGCACCGGCCCCACCGCGGCGCCACCGGCCACCACGGAAGAACTCCGCACCTTCGCCCGCATCTGGACCCTCGTCCTCGACCCCGACGGTGCCGAACCCCGCGCCGAGATCGCCGCCCGCAAACGCGGACTCCACCTCGGACATCCCACCGACGGTCTCATCCCCCTCCGCGGACACCTCCTCCCCGAAGTCGCCGGACAACTGCAACGCCTCGCCGACGCCATCCTCAACCCCCGCCACAACACCGTCACCTTCCAGGCAGACAACGCCACAGGGGACGACGACCCAGACCCGGCGCTCGCAGATCACCGCACCGGCGGGCAGAAACTGCACGACGCATTCGCGATCATGCTGCACACCGCCGCCGCGGCCGCGGAGACGCCGACCCTCGGGGGCGCCGCACCCACCCTCGTCGTCTCCGTCCGGCAAGAAGACCTCACCAGCGGGCGCGGATGGGCACACATCGACGGATGCGACGAACCCGTCTCCCTCCACGCCGCCACCCACACCGGCTGCGTCGGCACCATCCAACGCGTCATCCACGACTCCCACGGCCGCATCATCTCCATCACCACCACCGACCGCGTCTTCAACGCCCACCAACGCCGCGCCATCACCCTCCGCGACGGCGGCTGCATCATCCCCGGCTGCGGTGTCCGCGCCACCTGGTGCGAGATCCACCATGTCCAGGAACACGCCAAAGGCGGACGCACCCACACGAGCAACGGTGTCCTGCTCTGCTGGCACCACCACCGCACCCTCGACACCGGTGGCTGGTCCATCCGCATGAACAACGGCATCCCCGAAGTCCGCGGACCCCACTGGTGGGACCGCCACACCCGATGGCGCCCCCACACCACCTCCCCCACCCACACCCGACAACGAATGCGCACACGAACGCACACCCGCAACCGGGTCGCGCGAGGATGATCCGGGCCCTGCGCTTCTCGTGCTCGCGCCGGTGCTGGCGCTCGCGCTCGGACTAGTGCTCGTGGATGAGGACCCCGCGCAGGTTCTTGCCGGCCAGCATGTCGCGATAGCCGTCGTTGATGGTGTCCAGCGTGTAGCGCTGCGAGATCACCTCGTCGAGCTTCAGGTTTCCGTTGCGCCAAAGTCCCAACAGCCGCGGAATGTCGTAGGTCGGGTTGGCGCCGCCGAAGAGAGCACCCTGAATCTTCTTGCCCCACCCCACGATCGGGCTGCCCGGGATCTTCAGGTCGTACGGCCCGACGCCGGTGAGGGTCATCGTCGCGCCCTTGCCGATGATCTCGAAGCCGCGCGTGGCGGTGGCCTCGTCCATGACGCCGACGGTCATGATGGCGTGGTCGGCCATCTGGCCCCGCGTCAGGTCGATCACGGCATCGTGCGCCTCCTGCGGATCCTCGAACCCGTGGGTCGCCCCGAACTCCTTGGCCTTCTCGATCTTGAACGGGTTCGGGTCGACCACCACCAGGTTCTTGGCCCCCGCGTAGGCCGCACCCTGCACCGCGTTGATGCCCACTCCGCCGACCCCGTAGACGACGACCGTCTCGCCCGCGCGGACTCCCGCCGCGTACACCGCGGATCCCCAGCCCGTCGTGACACCACAGCTGACGAGCGCGACGATCTCGAACGGCAGATCATCATCGACCTTCACGCAGGCCCACTCCGAGATGACGGCGTACTGCGAGAACGTGCCCAGCACGCACATGCCGCCGACGTCTTCGCCGTCTTGCGTGTGGAACCGGTACGTACCGTCCATCATCGCGCCGATCTGTGCGTTCTTGCCGGAGTCACACATGTTCTGCCGTCCCGTCGCGCAGTACCGGCACGTCCCGCACACAGGCACGTACGAGCACGAGACGTGATCTCCGACGGCGACCCGGGTCACCCCGGGACCGACCGCCTCCACGATCCCGGCGCCCTCGTGGCCGCCCACCATGGGGAGGCGGAACCGCGTGTCGCCGACCCGAACGTGATCGTCCGAGTGACAGAGTCCGGCCGCCATGACCTTGATGCGGACTTCACCGGGGCCGGGCTCGTCCAGCACCAGCTCTTCGAGCTGCCACCACTGATCGGGACCCGTCTCGCGGAGGAGAGCAGCGCGCGTCGTCATTGTCATGCGGTCGTTCCTTTCTGAGCACCCCGGGGATGTCATTGCGGCGCATCCCCGCCCCGCCTAAAGCGATTACCCGGACACTAACCGTGCACAGGATGACGTTCCCGGCCGATTCCATCGGGTGGAATCGGCCGGGAGACGATCCTCCGGCCGCCTTAGCATGGAGCCGCTGACGTTGTCCAACTGTCATCGAACGGAGAGTGGAACGCATGAGCACGTTGACACCTGAAACGACCATCGATGCCGATGTCGCCGACCTCGAGGCGCGCTTCTATGAGCCCTGCGGCACCGAGACGGCCAAGGACTTCAGCGGTGCACCGCGGGTCGCTCGACTGCAAGGAACGACGATCGCGCTGCTGAGCAACCAGAAGCGCAACGCCGATCGACTGCTCGAGCTCGTCGCGCAGCTCCTCCTCGACGAGCACGGGATCGGAGCGACCGTCGTCGACAAGAAAGAGGCGATGTCACTGCCCGCACCCGATGACCAGCTCCGCGACCTCGCCCGACGTGCCGAGGCTCTCGTCGTGGCGGTGGGAGACTGCGGGTCATGCTCGGCGACGAGCGTCATGGATGCGGTGGCCGCCGAGCGCCTGGGCCTGCCAGCCGTCCCGATCGTGACGGGTCAGTTCCAATCCGGGGCCGACATGGTCGCTACGATCCAGGGCGCGACGGGCTTTCCGATGGCGTATGTCGAGCATCCGATCGCGACGCTCGACGAGGACGGGCTTCGCGAGCGGGCGCGTGCCGCTGTCGAGCAGATCGTCGCGATCCTGACGAACTGATAACGCGCCCGACGTCGCCCCCGCGCCCGGCCACAGCCCGGCCCGCTACGCCGGCAGGTCGTCCGGTGCGCCCGCGATCAGGCGCAGCATCGCCGTGAGCCGTTCGCGGTCCGCGGTGGTCAGCCCGGCGAAGGCGGCGTGCTCCGCCCCGGAGATCGTCGCCCGCGCCTCGACGAAGGCCGCGCGACCCTTGTCCGTGATGACGACGACGTTCGCGCGTCGATCCGAGGGGTCGGCCTCGCGCTGTACGAGACCACCGGACTCGAGCTCATCGACGAGGGACACGATCTGACTCGGGTCGAGCCGGAGGAACTCGGAGAGTTCGCGCTGCGAGGGACGCGCGTCGTTCGCGGCGAGCGCGAGCACGGAGTACGAGCGGACCTTCAGCCCGTGGTCGGCGAGGGCGCCGTTCGCCCGCGACAGGGAAATGGCATTCGCGCGCGCGAGCAGGAAGGCGAGGTCACCGCCGACCGTCGTGTCCCACAGACGATCCCCCGGGCTCGTCGCCGGAATGCTCGTCTGGGAACTGCTCGTCATCGAGTCCATTCCTGCATGATAGCGATGTTCGTGTTCGAATCAATCATTGACATCATCAATGATCTAGGGTTTCATGTTGATTCATCAGCGAAGGAGCTCACATGTCACTCGAAGGCAAGGTCGCCATCGTCACCGGATCGGGCCGTGGTCTCGGTCTCGCTTACGCGCAGGAACTCGCTCGGCAGGGCGCATCCGTCGTCATCAACGACGTCGACGCCCAGGTCGCCGCAGATGCCGTCGCCTCGATCGAGTCAGCAGGCGGTCGCGCCGTGGCCGTCGTGGCCCCCGTCGGTCCGACCGAGACCGCCAAGCAGCTCGTCGCCACAGCCGTCGAGGAGTTCGGCCGCGTCGACATCCTCGTCACCAACGCCGGAGTCCTCCGCGACAAGACGCTCTGGAACATGAGCGACGACGACTTCGACACCGTCATCGACATCCACCTGCGCGGCACGTTCACGTGCGTGCGCGAGGTCGCCACCTACCAGCGCGCCAACGAGATCGCCGGCCGCATCATCTGCATCGGCTCCCCGACGGGCCAGCGCGGCAACTTCGGCCAGACCAACTACGCCGCCGCCAAGGCCGGCATCGTCGGCATGGTCCGCACGTGGGCGCTCGAGCTGAAGAAAGCCGGCATCACCGCGAACGCCGTCATCCCCGTCGCCGCCACCGCGATGACCGCCACGATCCCCTACTTCGCCGCCGCGATGGAGGCGGATGCTCAGGGCGAGGCCATGCCCGCGTTCTTCCGCCACGACCTCGGATTCGGCACGGCCGACGACGTCGCAGGCCTCATCGCCTTCCTCGCCTCCGACGCGGCGGCGGGCGTGACCGGCCAGGCCATCGGCGTCGGCGGCGACCGCCTGCAGGTGTGGTCGCACCCCGAGCCCGTCGTCACGGCCTACCACGAGGGCGGATGGAGCGCGGACGCGCTCGAGGCCGAGTTCGCCGGGCTGACCGAGGGCAACCTCGCCTCCGTCGGCGAGACGTTCCCCCCGCTCCCCGACGAACTGCAGCGCCCCCGCGCCTGACGCGGCGCGCCCCACATCCAGCACCCGACACCAGAACGCGGTACACGTACTCGACGCGAGGAGGCGCCATGACCCGCTACGAACCGGCGATCGATCTCGATCGGATCGAGGCGATCGATGTGCACGTGCACATCGAGGTCGACGACCACGGTCACGCCTCCCTGCCCGACGATCTCGTGGCGGCGGCGTCGAAGTACTTCAGCACGGATGCGGGTCGCCCCGACCTCGACGGTGTTGCGGCCTACTACCGCGAGCGCAACATGGCCGCCGTCGTGTTCACCGTGGACTCGGAGACCGCGCTCGGACACCCGGCGATCTCGAGCGTCGAGATCGCGGAGGGCGCCGCACGCAACAACGACGTGCTCATCCCGTTCGGATCCGTCGACCCGAACAAGGGCGCGGCGGCGGTCGATCAGGCCCGGCGCCTTATCGAGGACCACGGCGTGCGCGGCTTCAAGTTCCACCCCACCGTGCAGGGCTTCGACCCCAGCGAGGAGCGGTTCCACGCGCTCTATGCGGCGCTGCAGGATGCGGGGGTCGTCGCCCTCTTCCACACCGGCCAGACCGGGATCGGCGCCGGCATGCCCGGCGGTCGCGGGATGCGCCTCGGCCTGTCGAACCCCATGCTGCTCGACGGGGTCGCCGCATCCTTCCCCGACCTGCAGATCATCATGGCCCACCCCTCGGTGCCATGGCAGGACGAGGCGCTGTCGGTGGCGACCCACAAGCACAACACGTGGATTGACCTGTCCGGCTGGAGCCCGAAGTACTTCCCCGAGTCACTCGTGCGCGCCGCGAACTCGTACCTGAAGACCCGTGTCCTGTTCGGGTCGGACTTCCCGCTGCTGACCCCGGACCGCTGGCTGCGCGACGTCGAGCAGACGGCGCTCAAGCCCGAGGTCATGCCGGGGATCATGAAGGACAACGCCGCCCGCCTGCTGGGACTGCGGTCATGAGCACGCGCATCCCCACGAGCGAAATCGGCATCGACCCGTACGGATTCGCGCAGACGCACCTGAGCGCCCCCGCGCGCGCCGTGCTGGCGCGCCTCGGTGAGGTCCTCGACCGCGATGTGAAGCCGCTGCTGAACCAGGCATGGGAGACCGCGACGATGCCCGCGGGGATCCTCGACGCCCTCATCCCGCTCGACCTCATGCGTCCCGCGGGCGTGGGCGCAGAAGAAGCCGCGTCGTCGATGTTCGCGGGGTTCCGCACCTACATGCTCGCGCGCGCCGACGTGTCGGTCGCGACCGTCTACAACGCACAGGCGGGGCTCTTCCGGGCCGCGGTCGCCCTCGGTGGCTCGCCCGAGCAGGCCGCACACCTCGCGGACGACGTGCACTCGTTCGGCCTCAAGGGTGTGTTCGCGCTCACCGAGCCCGAGCACGGTTCCGACGTCGCCGGCGGCATGGCGACCCGGGCGCGCCGCGAGGGCGACGAGTGGGTGCTCACCGGCGCGAAGCGCTGGATCGGGGGCGCCGACGCCGCCGATGTCATCGCCGTCTTCGCCCGCGACGAGGCCGACGGACAGGTCAAGCTCTTCCTGGTCGACCGGGATGCTCCGGGCGTGGACATCGAGATCATTCAGGGCAAGATCTCGCTGCGCCCCATGCAGAACGCGATCATCACGCTGACGGACGTGCGCGTGCCCGAGTCGAAGCGCTTGCACGGCGTGAACTCGTGGCGGGACGCCGCGCGCATCCTCCGCACGATGCGCTCGGACGTCTCCTGGATCGCCGCGGGCCTGCAGGCCGGCGCCCTCGAGGCCGCCCTGCGCTACGTCACGACCCGCGAGCAGTTCGGACGCCCGATCGGCGGCTTCCAACTCGTGCAGGAGAAGCTCGCCCGGATGCTCGGAAACCTGACCGCGTCGCTGGGCATGGCCGTCCAGCTGTCCACCCGCCAGGACGCGGGCGAGTACAGCGACGACAACTCGGCCCTCGCGAAGATGATGACCGCGCTGCGCGCCCGCGAAACGGTGTCGCTCGCGCGCGAGATCCTCGGCGGCAACGGCATCCTCCTCGAGAACGATGTCGCCCGATACTTCGCCGACGCGGAAGCCGTCTACTCGTACGAGGGCACACACGAGATCAACGCCCTCATCGTCGGACGGGCCCTGACCGGCCAGTCCGCCTTCGTCTGAATCGACCCTGTACCTGAATCGACCCTGCAAAGGAGCACACATGACCACCGTCATTCAGTACGCCGACCTTCCCGGCCTCGCCGGCACCGAGTTCGGCCCCTCGAACTGGCTCGAGGTCACCCAGGAGCGCGTCAACACGTTCGCCGACGCGACCGACGACCACCAGTGGATCCACGTCGACCCCGAGCGCGCCGCATCCGGCCCCTTCGGCGCACCGATCGCGCACGGCTTCCTGACCCTCTCGCTGCTCATCCCGCTGCAGACCGAGGTCTTCGACGTCGAGGGCGTGACCACCAAGGTCAACTACGGCCTCGACAAGGTCCGTTTCGTCTCCCCCGTCAAGGTCGGCGACCGCATCCGCCTGCTCGGCACGGTCGCCGAGGTCATCGAGGTTCCCGGCGGTTTCCAGCTCGTGATCGACATCACGATCGAGGTCGAGGGCGGCACAAAGCCCGCCGTCGTCGCCCGGAGCCTCTCGCGTTTCTACGCCTGATTCCACAACACCACAGCACGTCACACACAGCACGTCCCACCCACCACACGTCAGTCACAAAGGAGTAGCTGCCATGCGCACACGTCGTCTGTCTGTTCTTGCCGCGGTTGCGGCCGCGGGATTCTTGCTTGCCGGATGCTCGTCCGGGTCTCTCTCGGGGGAGTCCCCTGCCCCGTCGGACGGGGGCGGTGAAGCAACCGGGGAGCTGACGCCGGTCACGGTGGGTCTGTTGCAGATCGCGCCGCACGCGGCGGTGCAGCTCGCGATCGATGAGGGCATCTTCGAAGAACACGGCCTCGACGTCACCGTCCAACTCGGCCAGGGCGGCGCCGCGCTCCTGCCCGCCGTCTCCAGCGGCTCCATCCAGTTCGCCGTCGGCAACCCCCTGTCGATCCTCGTCGCCGCCAGCCAGGGCCTGGACATGCGCATCATCGCCGGATACTCCTACCAGGAGACC
>Ga0182739_1000391_pt1 | contig 61916 bp, 55 predicted proteins | sample eDN5th30CBELigBY_FD_128873 | JGI IMG/M metagenome (GOLD analysis project Ga0182739, IMG submission 128873) | Enriched backyard soil microbial communities from Emeryville, California, USA - eDNA 5th pass 30_C BE-Lig BY (version 2) (version 2) | ecosystem: Environmental > Terrestrial > Soil >... | reverse complement strand
GTGACGAGATGGCTCCAAAGGCCGGAGATGCAAGGCGGGCGCAGGTTGAAAAGCCTGAGTGCATGGGTACATGCTCGATGGCTTTTCAAACAAGCCCAACGCCGCAGATTCGGTCTTTGGGGCTATCGCAGTAGAGCGCTCATGAATAAAGCAGGCTAGCCGAGTTCGTCGGGGAGATCGACTTCGAAGCGCGCGGCGAGCATCTGGTCGTGGTTGGCTTCGTCGAGCCCTTCTTCCACCAGTTCTTCGCCGATGCTGGTCGCTCCGTCGGGTTCGCGCCGTTCCACCTGTCGACCGAGCGTGCTGGCCACCATGTCGCGTTCCGAAACGGCGGCCTGCATCGTCCCGTCATCTTCGCCCACGCGTTCCCCCTGGGGGATTTCGCCGTGAAGCTCCCGATAAGCCTGGTCGATATCGGTCTGCGTCGGTTCGTCGCGTCCTTCGATCAAGGCCAGCTCAATCGCCCTGCGCCAGACGGTTTCCTGCGTCGGGGTCCCGAGTCCGCCGGCGTGTTCTTCAACTTTTCCCACTCCCGGGTTTCTCTGTTTCATCATGTTTCAACCTACGCCGGAATGGACGAGTTTCAATTCGGGGAATCCCTGTCTGGCGCGCGCCCGTGATGGAAAAACGCGCTATTTGCTTGCCGCCGCGGCCGGAGCGGGGAAAATCGGGGGCCTCTTTCTCCCTTTATGTACGACCTCCTCCCACTCTCGGCGCTGGCCGGGTACCTGCTCGGCTCGATCCCGTTCGGCTTTCTGGTGGCGCGGATGCGGGGGATCGACATCCGCCAACACGGGAGCGGCAACATCGGGGCGACCAACGTCCTGCGGGTCGTCGGCAGGAAGTGGGGCTTTCTCGTTTTTGCCCTCGACGCGCTCAAAGGTTTTCTGGCGGTTTACGGGACGATGCTCCTGGTATCGACCGCCCCTGCGGCGCTGATCGCCGCCGCGCTCGGCTGCATCCTCGGGCACAATTTCCCGGTCTGGCTCCGGTTCAAGGGGGGCAAGGGGATTGCGACGACCGCCGGGGCGTTGATCGGCCTCTTTCCGCTGGCGATCGGGGTGGCGTTTCTGGTCTGGGTTGCCCTTTTTTACGCGACGCGCTATGTGTCGCTCGCCTCCATCGGCGCGGCAGCGGTGCTTCCGCCGGTGGTCTGGTGGCAGGCGGGGAGCTTCAACGCGTTTGTCGGTTTCTCGTTTTTGATCGCAGCGCTCGCCATCTGGCGGCATCGTTCCAATATCCGCCGGCTGCTGGACGGCACTGAAAACCGTTTTGAAAGGAAGAAGACATGAGTTTGAGCACCATTGGCGTGATCGGGGCGGGAAGCTGGGGGACCGCCCTGGCCCAGATGCTGGCGTTGCGCCCGGAGAGCGGCGACATCCTCCTCTGGGGGCGGGCCGAAGATCACCTTGAGACCCTTGCGGCGACGCACGAAAACCGGGCCTATCTGCCGGGGGTGAGGCTTTCGGACCGGATCGTGCCGACGCGCGATTTCGAGGCGGTCGCCGCGTGCGATGTCGTGCTGGTGGTCACCCCGTCGTCCGCGATCCGCGCGATCGCCACGCGGCTCGCGGAACTCAACTCCCGCGCGGTGCTCGTCTGCTGTTCCAAGGGGATCGAACGCGGGAGCGGGCTGCGGATGAGCGAGATCCTCCACTCTCTTCTTCCCGAGCACCCGGTCACGATCCTTTCGGGGCCGAGCCATGCGGAGGAGGTCGCCATCGGGATGCCGACGGCGGTGGTGCTCGGGTGCGAGGACGAGGCGCTTTCGGCGCAGTTGCAACAGCTTTTGAGCGGCAACACCTTCCGCATCTACACCAACCGCGACGTGGCGGGGATCGAACTCGGCGGCGCGCTCAAGAATGTTTTTGCGATCGCTGCGGGGGTAAGCGACGGGCTCGGGTTCGGCGACAACAGCAAGGGGGCGCTGGTGACCCGGGCGCTGGCGGAACTGACCCGGCTCGGCGTGGCGCTCGGCGGCAAACCGGAAACCTTTGCCGGTTTGAGCGGCGTGGGCGATCTGATCGTCACCTGCTTTTCCCGCCACAGCCGCAACCGCTCCTTTGGCGAACGGCTCGGGCGCGGCGAAACGCTTCAACGCATCCAGGCCACCCAGGCGATGGTCGCCGAAGGGGTCCCGACCACCCGGAGCGCCTACGAACAGGCGCGGGAACACGGGATTGATACGCCGGTGATCGACGCCACCTATTCGCTCCTCTATGAAGGGCGCTCGCCAAAGGAAGTCCTCGAAGCGATCCTTTCACGCGAACAGAAGGCCGAAGAAGCGTGAACATGCGATCTCCCAAAACCTTATGAAACCACTCCTCATGTTTCTCACCCTCCTCTGCTGGCTTGGGCTCCGCCTCGAAGCCGAACCGCTTGAAAAAGGGGCTCCGGTTCCTGATCTCAAGGTGACCCTCCAGAACGGCGAAAGCCTCGACCTCGCGGCCGCCGCCAGGACCGGTTACACGCTCGTCTACTTCTACCCGAAGGCCGACACCCCCGGCTGCACCGCCCAGGCGTGCAGCCTGCGCGACGCCTACGAAGCGCTCCAGGCGAAAGGGGTGCGCATCTTCGGGGCGAGCAGCGATGGCGTGGAAGCGCAGCGCCGGTTCAAGGAGAAGTACGACCTTCCGTTTGACCTGATCGCCGACCCCGATCATACGGTGGCGACCGCCTTTGGCGTCCCGGTGACCGCCGGGTTCACCAGCCGGCAGGCGTATCTGTTTCATGATGGCAGGCTCGTCTGGTTCGACCGGAAAGCCTCCACGAAAAAACAGGCCGACGACGTGCTGACCGTCCTTGGAAAGCGCTGACAGGGCGCTGATCCCGCCCCCCTTCCCTTCCCGCGTCCACGGGAACGAAGCGGCAAGGAAAACAACTTTTTTCCTTGCAGTTGCAAAACGGATGCGACATGCTATTCCCCTTATTCCGAGTAGGGAATTAGGAATTTAGCGGAAAACGCTCCTGACCGGCGACTGGATCGCCGGGAGAGACGGTTCCGCGTCTTCCTGAAATGACTGAAACGAAGAAGCATCAAATACCGCCTTTGGATCAAGCCCGAAATCGAAATCCCGCAGCGCCGTTGTCATGACACTCCAAGCCGAAGAAATCAGCCGTGAAGAGGTTCACCGCCTCGCGGACGAACTCGAAACGGCCCCCTTGGAAAAGGTGCTCGGCTGGGTCTGGGAACGTTTCGGCGAGCGGGCCGCGATCGGGACCAGTTTTCAGGGCGCGGGGCTGGTGATGCTTCACCATGCCGTCCGCGCGGGGTTGCCGATCCCGGTTTTCACGATCGACACCGGCTTCCTCTTTGCCGAAACCGTGGAGCTGAAAAAACGGCTGGAGGATTTCTTCGGCATCCGGATCGAAAGCGTCCGGCCGGAGCAGACCCCCGCCCAGCAGGCTGCCGAACATGGCGACCGGCTCTGGGAGACGGCGCCGAATCTCTGCTGCACGCTGCGCAAGGTGTTGCCGCTCCAGCACAAGCTGGAGTCGCTCTCGGTCTGGATCACCGGGGTGCGCCGCCAGCAGGCCGACACCCGCAAGCAGACGGCGATTTTGGAGCTTTACGAGTTTGACGCCCTGCGCGAGCGCAACATCCTCAAGCTCAACCCGATGGTCGCCTGGAGCCGCGACGCCGTCTGGGCTTACCTCCACGAACACAAGATCCCGTACAACCCGCTCCACGACCGCGGCTATCGCTCCATCGGTTGCGAACCGTGCACGCGGCCGACCGGCGAGTCGCAGAACGAGCGCGCGGGGCGGTGGGCCGGCCAGAACAAGACCGAGTGCGGCATCCACACCTTTCTCGGCTCCAGCCTGTAAGACGAAGTTTTTCCAATTCTCACCTAAAATGAGTTACGCCACACATCCAGCCTATAGCGGGCATTATCCCGCGCCCGATCCCAACGAACCACCGGCTCACTTTCCGGAAAAGATCTCGCGTGCCGATGCGGCCCACCTTGATGCGCTCGAAGCGCAGAGCATCTTCATCATCCGCGAAGCGTACCATCATTTCAAAAACATCTGCATGCCGTGGTCGATGGGGAAGGACTCCAACGTCCTGATCTGGCTCTCCAAGAAGGCGTTTTGCGGCCATATCCCCTACCCGCTGCTCCATATCGACACGACCTACGAGTTTCCCGAGATGATCGACTACCGGAACTGGGCGGTCGACTACCACGGGATCAACCTGATCGTCAAAATCAACGAAGACGCCCGGGCCGGGCGCGGGGCGTACGCCGAAAAAGGGCCGATCGGCTATGAAACGACCGACCCGGTGACCGTCACCCACGAGTTGAAGACCGTCGCGCTGCAACAGGTGATGGCCGAGCACCAGTGGGATGCGCTGATCACCGGCATCCGCCGCGATGAGGATTCCACCCGCGCCAAGGAGCGCTACTTCAGCCCGCGGACCAAGGATTTCGAGTGGGATTACAAAGACCAGCCGCCCGAGTTCTGGAACCAGTTCACCACCTCGTGCAGCCCGGGCGAACATGTCCGCGTGCAGGCGTTGCTCGACTGGTCGGAGCGCGACATCTGGCTCTACATCCAGCGCGAGGGGATTCCGATCCCGAAAATGTACTTCGCCCGCGAGGGGAACCGCCTCAACGGGGAAGCGCCGCAGAAGTACCGCTTCCGTTCGCTCGGCTGCTGGCCGATTTCCGGGCCGGTCGAAAGCGAAGCCGACACGGTGGAGAAGATCATCGACGAACTGGCCTGCACCAAGACGACCGAACGGGCCGGACGCGCCCACGATCACCACGAACGCAACGCGATGCAGAAGCTCCGCGCCAAGGGCTTCATGTAAGCCGCAACGCTTTCCCGAAGCTTTCGTTTCCATCCGACGTTTTCTTTCCCATTTACTCCGTTTTTTTCCATGTCCGTTTCCACCGAAACCTTGCCCATCCCCGCCACGGCGGCTCCATCCCAGCCGGAGCCGGTGGCGACCCGGGATCTCCCGCCCTTTCCCGCCAACACCCAGCGCCTCAAGATCGTCTTTGTCGGTCACGTTGACCACGGCAAATCGACCCTGATCGGCCGGATCTTTCACGACACCCATTCGTTGCCCGACGGCAAGGTCGACCAGATCCGCAAGGCGTGCGCCGAAGAGGGGATGGAGTTCGAGTACGCCTTTTTGCTCGACGCCCTGCTTGAGGAACAGGCGCAGAACATCACGATCGACACCACGCAGATCCAGTTCCGCACGGCGAAGCGCCCGTATGTCATCATCGACGCGCCGGGACACAAGGAGTTCCTTAAAAACATGATCTCCGGTGCGGCGAGCGCGGACGCCGCCGTCCTCCTGATCGCCGCCAGCGAAGGGGTGCGCGAGCAGAGCCGCCGCCACGGTTACCTGTTGAGCCTGCTCGGCATCCGGCAGGTGGTCGTCGCGGTCAACAAGATGGATCTGGTTGACTACTCGCAGGAGACCTTTGAAAAGCTTAAAGCGGAGTATACCGAATTTCTGGGCCAGATCGGCCTCGAAGCGCGGCTTTTCATCCCGATCTCGGCCCGCAACGGCGTCAACATCGCCACACGGGACACGGCCCGCCTTGGCTGGTACGACGGCCCTTCGATCACCGAAGCGCTTGACCGGTTTGAGCCGCCCAAGACCGTGGAGGAGCGCCCGCTCCGCTTCCCGATCCAGGATATTTACCGCTTCGACGCCCGCCGCATCCTCGCCGGGCGGATCGAATCCGGCACGCTACGCAAGGGGGACAAGCTGGTCTTTTCGCCCAACAACAAGACGGCGGTGATCGCCTCCATCGAACGGTGGAACAGCGACGAAAACAGCGACGAGGCGCGTGCGGGCGAGTCGATCGGCATCACGCTGACCGAGCAGATTTTTGTCGAACGGGGCTACGTCGCCTCCCACGAAACCGAAACGCCGATCGAAACCAACCGGTTCAAGGCGCGTCTTTTCTGGATGGGACACCGCCCGCTGGAAAAAAACCGGCGTTACAAGCTCAAGATCACCACGCAGGAGGTCGACGCGGAACTGCTCTCCATTGAACGGGTGATCGACGCCTCGACGCTCGGCGCGATCGACGGGCGCGACTTCATCGCCCGCGACGACGTGGCGGAAGTCACCTTCCGGACCCGTTCCGCGCTGGTGCTCGACAACCACGACGCCAACCCGATCCTTGGCCGCTTCGTCATCATGGACGGGCACCATGTCGCCGGGGGCGGCATCATCTTCGGCGGCATTTACACTGACCGGACGAAGATCAAGTCGAGCAACATCTACTGGAGCGAGGGGATCGTCACCGCCGATCATCGCGAGATCCGCAACGGCCACAAGAGCGCGATCGTCTGGCTGACCGGCCTGAGCGGTTCGGGCAAGTCGACCATTGCCCACGAACTGGAACGCGAGCTCTTCAACCGCTCCATGCAGACCTACGTGCTCGACGGCGACAACATCCGCCACGGGCTCAACGCCAACCTCGCCTTTTCACCCGAGGACCGGATGGAGAATATCCGGCGCGTCGCGGAAGTGGCGCGGCTGATGGCCGACTCCGGGCATATCGTGATCACCTCGTTCATCGCCCCGTACAAGGCCGACCGCCGCCGGGCGCGGGAGATCGCGCTCGAAGGAGGGCGCGACTTTTACGTGATCCATATCGACGCGTCGCTCGAAGCGTGCGAGGCGCGCGATCCCAAGCAGCTTTACAAGAAGGCGCGGGCCGGGGAGATCAGCCACTTCACCGGCATCGATGCCCCGTACGAAATCCCCGAAGACCCCGATCTCGTGGTCAACACGGAGAACCAGACGGTGAGCGAGTCGGTCGCGGCGATCCTGGAGTTCCTGCGGCCCCGGGTCCGGATCGAAGGGCCCGAGCCGGAGCTATTCGACATCTGATCCTAAAAAATTAACGGAAAACGCCCCGGGGAAGTCTTTCGACCCCCGGGGCGCTTTTGTTCAGATGGGAAGGCCCGGCTTCCGGTTACTGGCGGGCAACGGGCGTCTGGCGGTAGCCGTAGCGGAAGGGATCGGGCGAAAGGGCGAGCATGATCCGTTCGGCGGCGTTGCGGAAATCAAACGGGAGGGCGCGCCCGAGGCCCGGGGCGTTGACCGAGCCGAAGGCAAAGGTAGCCTGGCTGCCGCCTGCCACGTCAAAGGCGTAGATGATGCGCCCGCGCGGCGTGGAGATGCTGTCGTAGACGGAAACACCGGTCTTGAAATCGCTTTCCGAAACGTAACCGGTCGCACCGATTTCGGTGACGCGGACATGCAGGACCAGGCAGGAGGGGTGCCGGCCGCTGTGGATCACGTCAAACTCCCCTTCCACGAGCCAGCCGGTCGGGGCGACTTCGTCGGGCGCAAGCACACGGGCCGGGGCGATCTTCATCAACTCCTCCTGCAAAATTTCGGCAAACGCGATCGGTGCCTGCGAACGGCGGATCGCCTCCCCGTTCGGGTTGCCGCGATCGGTGAAAATCGTGTTCTTCACACTGAAGGGGCGGATGTAGATCGCTTTGGGATGGGCGGCTCCGGTCGCAACTTCGGTCCGGGTGACGCGCATGCTGGCGCACGCCGAAAGGAAAAGGACGGAGCACAAGGCAAGGAGGGAGAATTTCATAGCTGGTTGGAGAGGTTCTTTGGCGAACCCATTGTGCCTGCATGCCGCGACGTACGCCATTCTAAAAGGTGGGGAAAAAATCCTCCCTCCCTTTTTCTGGACGATCGCGACGATCCCGGGCACCGGTGGGTTCGCGAGGAGAAGACCGCATTTTTTATGCCCGAGACGGAACGGCTTTTTACGGGAGGGTCCACGACAAAAGAAAAAGCGGCCGTCGGCGCGGCGCTCAAGCAAGGCGCGGGAAGCTGCGTGCCAGGTCCAACGCCACGGTCGGCGCGGAGGCCGACCCTCCAGCATGTAAGCGCCGTTGGCGGGTATTGGGGGGCGGACGGGGCGAGTCCTTGCGGCCTATGCTTCCAGCCGGAGCACCGGAGGGTCGGCAGGGTTCCATGGGTTGAGCCGATAGCCGGAGGCGACGATTCCTTCCGCTGTTGATTCGCAAAAGCGACGCAGCGCCAGCAGGTCGAGCCCGCCGTGCTCCGGGCCGTATGGGGCGAGGTAGTGCCTGGAGAGGAGCAGGAGGCGCGAGCCGGGCCGCAGCCGGCGGCCATGTTTGGCGTGCGCGGGGTGGAGGTATTGCTGCTTGAAATGGACAAACGCCCCGGCGAACTGGATCAGGCCCTTGTAAAAATGGTCGTCCGCCGCTCCCCGTTGCTGGAGCCAGAGGTGCTCAAGGACATCGTGCGCCTCGTAGTAGAGCATTCGGTTAAAGTGCTCGAAATAACCGAGATACGCCGGATGGAACCGCTCGCCGGAGCGGCTTGGCGGGAGCATGGCTGCAATTCGGTCACTTTTTTTCATAGCGTCGCGCAAAACAGACATTAGAATCCCCCGAATGTTTCGCAAGAACCGGTTGTGAAGAAAGATCGGAAGGCGGGAGTCCTGAAAGGAAGCTTCACGCCGCGTTTTTTAAGTACGGCGGTTCAACGGATCGAAACAACCCGGCATGGAGTCTTTTATACTTGTTGCGGTGATTGGGGTTTTCATGCTCCTTTCAGCGCTGTTTTCGGCAGTCGAGACCGCTTTTTTCTCGCTGGAACCGGCGCAGATCCGCCGTTTGAAGGTCGACCGGCCCGCCGTGGCCGCCCAGCTCGAGAAACTGCTCGGCACAAACGTCCGCGCCCTGCTCGGTGCGCTGCTGCTGGCGGATGTCTGCACGACGATCCCGCTCATGATCCTCTGCCTCGCCTTCATGCGCGATGTCGAGCAGTTCGGCCTCCCGTTTTTCGCCGGGACGCTTCTGATTTTTGTGATCGTGGTGATCCTCTGCGAGTTGATCCCCAAACTGATCGCCCTGCGCACGCCGATGCGGGTCGCCACGCTCGGGACGCGGGTGGTGGACCGGTTGATGCCGTTTTCCGAGCCGTTCTGCCGCTTTCTCCAGAACGAAAGCGACCGGGTTGCCCGGTGGCTCGCGCCCGATTCGCTGCGCAAGGTGATGCCGCTCGACGAAGGCGAACTGGAAACGCTGATCCGCATCGGCCTGGAAGAGGGCGCCCTCCAGGCGACCGAGAGCGAGATCATCCAGGAACTCCTCAAGCTCGACTCCAGCACGGCGGGCGACTGCATGCTGCCCCGGATCGACATGTTTGCCATTCCCGACGACCTCGACGAAGGCGAACTGCTCCCGCTGCTGCGGAGCAAGCGCTTCCGGCAGGTACCCGTCTATGCGGAGACGCCCGATGAGATCCTCGGCGTGCTCGATGTCACCCGCTTCCTGCTGATGCCGGAGGGGACCCACTATACCGAGGCGCTCACCCCGCCCAACTATGTGCCCGAGACGATGAAGGCGCTCGACCTGCTGCGCGGTTTCCTGCGGCACCCGAAGCGGCTGGCGATCGTGGTCGACGAGTTTGGCGGGACGGAGGGGATCGTCACGCTGGCCGACATGATCGAGCAGATCCTCTCCGACGCCCTGCCGAGCGCGGATCACGAGCTTTACATCGAGAACTTCGGGGCGGGGCGGCTGATCGTGGCCGGTTCGGCGCGGCTCGACGACCTGGGCGAGCGGCTCAATATCACCTTTGAGGAGGAAGGGATCGACACCATCGGCGGGTTGCTCTTCAACCGCCTCGGCGCGATCCCGAAGCCGGGCGAAGTCATCACGCTCCACGGCCTGCGCATCACGGTGCGGCGGGCGTCGCGCAAACGGATTCACGAACTCCTCATCGACCCGCCCTCGGGCGCGGGCCGGGGGGAGGAAGGGATGGACGAAGAGGTGGACCTGCCATGATGGAGATCCTTCTGCTCTGTTTGCTGGTCTCGTTCGTCTTTTCGGGGACGGAGGCCGGGCTGCTCAGTCTCAACCGCATCCGGCTGCGGCACCGTGCGCGTACGAAGGACCGGGCGGCCATCCGGCTCGAACGCCTGCTCCGCCAACCCGAACACCTCCTTTTGACGGTGGTGATCGTCACCAACCTGATGAACATCATCGCCCTTGCGCTTGGGACGAAGGCGCTGGTGAAGGCATGGGGAGTGCCGGGTTACGTCGTCTCGCTCGCGCTTTTCCTGCCGGTTTTCCTCTTTGGGGTGGAGCTGTTCCCGAAGTCGCTTTTCCGGCGGCTTCCCTACCGGGCGCTGGTCTGGCTCGCAGAGCCGGTCCACTGGACGATGAAGCTGCTCGGGCCGTTCCTGAGCGGGGCGATCCGCCTCGGCCATCGGATGGTGCCCGACGGGGAGGGCCGCTCCGGCAAACTCTTTGCGGCGCGCGAGGATTTCAAATACTTCACCATCGAAAGCGAACGGAGCGGGGCGCTCTCCTCTTCCGAACGGCGGCTGATCCACAACATGGTCGACTTCCGGACGTTGACGGCGCGCGACCTGATGGCTCCGCTCGACACGCTGCCGACGGTTCCGCTCGAGAGCAGCGTCGACCAACTGGCGACCGCGAGCCGCGGGGGGCGGGTCGACCAGTTTCTTGTGACGCGGGCCGATGGGGGGATTGCCGGAATGGTTTCGCTGCTCGAAGCGCTGCTCGACCGTTCCTCGCGCCCTTCGGTCAGCGCTTTTGTCCGGCGGCTGGCGACCGTCGCCCCGGAAGAGAACGCGCTTCGGCTGCTGCGGCGGCTCCGTTCGGCCCGCGCGCCGGTGTTGCTTGTCGTTGAAGAAAAACAGCCGGTCGGCCTGATCTTTGGCGAGGCGCTTTACCAGCGGATGCTCACCCCCGCGGAACCGGCGGAAGAGAAAAAGGCTACAGACGGCTGACCCACTCTTTTGCCGCTTTGGAAAGCGCGGCGGCGTTGGCGAGGCGGAGCTTGAGCTTGAGGTTTTCCCGGTAGGTCTCGATCGTCTTGATGCTCAGGCGGAGTTCCGCGGCGATCTCGCGGGTGGCAAGCCCGGCCCCGATCATCCGGAAGACCTGCAACTCGCGGTCGGAGAGGGGCGGGTCGGCATCGGGGAGGATGGCGGCGAGCGTCGGCTGGGCCACATCTTCCTTGCCGCTCAGGAGGACTTTCATCCGCCCGCTCAGGTAAAACTCGCCCCGCAGGACGGCGCGGGCGGCTTCAAGCACCCTGGAGGAAGCCTCCTTTTTCATGATGAACCCGGCGGCCCCGGCGCGGAGCGAGCGCTCGGCATAGATCGCCTCTTCGTGCATGGAGATGACCAGGACCGGCAGGCCGGGCCGGAGCATCCGGATCTGCTTGATCAGTTCGAGCCCGTCGGCGTAACCGAGCATCAGGTCGAGGATGACGAGATCGGGCGGCGGATCGCTGTCGACGGCGAGGATCGTCTCCGCCGGACCGTCGGCTTCTCCGAAGAGAACAAAGTCGGGAGCGCCGGAGATCAACTGGACCAGGCCGTCGCGAAGCAGCGGATGGTCATCCACCACCAGCACGCTTTTCCGGTGCGCAAGAGGCGGCGGCGGGTTCATCGTTGATCAGGAGGGAGGAAGCGTTGCTCAAGGGGAGCCGTTCCCGGCACGGGAGGGGTCGGGACAACGGAAAAGGCTCGTCGCGGAAACCACGACGAGCCGAAAAAACGGAAAATAATGGCGCAACCGATGACCCGCCCTACCAGCTCGATTTGGTCACCCCGGGAATCATCCCGTGCGAAGCCAGTTCACGGAAGGTGATACGCGAAAGCTGGAAACGGCGGATGAACCCACGCCGACGGCCGGTGGCACGGCAACGGTTGGTGCAGCGCACGGGGCTGGCGTTGCGGGGCAACTGTTGCAGCCCGACGTAATCGCCTTTCGCCTTGAGTTCAGCACGAAGCTCGGCGTACTTCTTGACGGTCGCCAACTTATTCTTTTCTTTCTCGATCCAGCTCGTTTTAGCCATAGGAAGGTGGACAATCTAAGGAGCGCGGCGGGGAATGCAATGCTTTTTTTCGAGGAATCGCTGATTTAGTGGAACCTGGCGGAAAGGCAGGCCGTTCGGACGATCGACAGTGGAGTGGCCGGGCTGCGCTGGTGGAGGCTCCGAAAAAGACGATCGGCCCCTCTTGCAACCAGGGCGGACAAGCCGGGGTGAGCGAGGTTTGTTTTCCTTCCGTCATAAGTTTTACTCTGTGGCGGCAGGCGCAACCGGCGCGATCTCCGTGAAGGAAATATCGTCGAAGAGAAGCCGCGCTCCTTTTTTCGGGATGCGGTTCCAGTTGCCGAGCTGGACGAAGACCTGCACGTAACGCGTTCCTTTCCAGAAGGCATCTTTCGGGGTGCCGGACGGGGCCTCTCCGGTCAGGACCGTTTCGTAGCGCTTCCACTCGAGCGGCACCCATTCGTTGGCGATCCAGTAAAGATGCGCCGGCCACGGCGTATGCAGGCGGACCTTCGTCCCTGCCGGGTAGGCCCGCTCCATCGGCTGACTGAGCGTGGCCACCAGCGCCTTGTCGTCCCGCGCCACCACCTCTTTGAGTTTGGGCGTGACATTGAAGTTCGGCAGATCGGAGAGATCGCTTTGCGCCCCGAACGCGATCGCGCGGTGGGTCAGTGAAAGCCACCGTTCGGAGCGGGCGACGACGACTTCCGTCGCTCCTTCCGGAACCGCTTCAAGCAGCTCGCTCTCCGTGTCCTTGAGGGGTGCGACGTTGCGGATGGCGATGGCGCGCTGGTTGGCGTCATACATGATCACGCCGAAATAGGCGCTGGCCAGGTTTTCGCCGTCGGCCGAGCGGAGCCACCCTTCAAGCCGGTAGGTTTTGGCCGGGTCGATCGCGATCCGCTCCGGAAAGACCACGCGTTCGGCGATCCTGCCGGTGGTGTAAGACTCCGGGACGCTCAATTCATAAGCCGCGCCGCCGTTGCGCCCTTCGCCCGGCTTGCGGATGAACTTGGCGAGCCCGGCATCCGTCTCGGCATCGCCTGCTTTGAGCAGATTGACCGGCTGGGCGGCAAGGGAAGGGAGAAAGGCGGAGAAGAGGCACGCAGCAAGAAGGGGAAAGCGCATGAGAGCCGAGTCTACGGGAAGACTTTGACCCGACGCAAGCCCGTGATCGTTCAGGCGTTCTTCCGGCGTTTGAGCCTCTCTTCCAGCGCCCGGAGTTCCATCTCGTCCTCGCGATCGGCTTCGAGGGCTTCCCGCTGGCGGCGGTTTCGGTCGAACTCAAGGTACAGCCCGGTCGTTTTGCGCTCCATCTGCTGCTGGCTGACGGAACCGGCGTTCTCCAGCAACGGAAAGCCGTTGGCGACGATGATCTGCCCGATGTTTTCCTTCCAGAACCTCATCGGGATCGCCTGTCGGCGCTTCGCCTGCAATTCCGCCGTTTCAAGAAAAATGACCACGAGACGGTTGAGGGTGTCGATCTCGTCTTCGCCGAGGTAGTTTTTGGCGACGAAAATGTCGTGCCTGCGCACCTTGTCGCCTCTCCAGTGAAGCAGGCCGAAATGGGAATCGCGGGGATTGGCCCGGTCGGTGATGATCTCCGCTGCCGTCTTTCCGGTGACGGCGTGGAGCAGGAGGTTCTGCACCATGGCGAAGAATCGTTGGGTGGCCGCGTCGGTCTTGTCGTAGTCGACACTGAGGGCAAAAAGGTCGCGGACTTTCTGGTAGAAGCGTTTCTCCGAAGCCCGGATGTCGCGTATGCGCTCCAGCATCTCGTCGAAGTAGTCGGGGCGACCGTCGGGGTGCTTGAGACGTTCGTCGTCCATCGCGAACCCTTTGAGGAGGTATTCCTTGAGAACGGAACCCGCCCACCGGCGGAACTGGCTGCCGCGCGGGGAGCGGACGCGGTAGCCGACGGCGAGGATGGCATCGAGGTTGTAAAGTTTTGTCTGGTAACGCTTGCCGTCGGCGGCAGTTGTCAAGGATTCCTTGACAACTGATGTCTCGTCCAATTCCCCCTCCTCAAAAATGTTTTTAAGGTGAAGGGAGATGTTCTGCTTGGTGGCGCTGAATAATTCCGCGATCTCCAGTTGGGTGAGCCAGACGGTCTGGTCTTCCGCACGAAGCTCAATCCGCGCTTTCCCGTCTTCGGTCGTGTAGAGAATCAGCATCGGGGAAGCCTGGGCGTATCACCGCTTGCCGAAGTAATCCACCACCCCTTGCGCGACGCCTGCGGCGTACTCGCGGAAGATGCTCTGGCGGGGGACGCCGTGGATCAGGCGGGTGCCGTTGTAGTCTCCCAACCGGGCGCGTTCGAAGACGGGGCGCGAGTTCATCACGTACGGTTCGCAGTAGACGACCGGGCAGTGATAGAGGCGGTTGGCGAGGAGATTGCGCGCCCAGACGTATTCGCTCGGGGTGACCCGGCGGCCCCGGTCGTGGTAGACGTAGGGCGGCAGGCCGGTGGCCCTGGCGAGCGAACGGGCGACGGAATCCGAGAGCGGTAGCTCCACCTCGGCGCTCCGGTTGAGGAGTTTGACGAACAGGTCGTAGCGGACATCCTCCAGCGCGAGTTCGCTGGCGGCGTAGTTGCCGTTGACCAGCAGGTGAAGGTGGTTCTTGTCGGTCAGTTCCGGCCGGTCGGGGTTGCCCCAGCTTTCGGCGTTGAAATGGAGGCAGATCGTCAGGTCGGGCTGGAGCCGTTCGTTGACGACGATGGCGCGGGCACGGATTTCGCTGGTCCGGTAGAAGAGGAGTTCGCTGGTCCACTCGATGGAGCGGTATTTCTGCGGATCGTTCGGCCCGTCGTACCCCCGCCGGATCGGCGAAGTCCCCTGCCGTTTCAATTCGGCCAGCGCCAACCCGCGCAGTTGCGAGGGGCGCACCCGGGTGACCGGCGCGGTGCGGCGGCGGACGTGGACCACTTTCGCCCCCATGGCCCCGAGTTGCCGGGCGAGGTGTTTGGCAACGACGAGGACCATTTCCCCTTCCATGACCGGTTTGGACCTGCCGATACGGAACCACCTTTCCTCCATCTGCGCCCATTTCCCGCCGATGTGCCCGGGGTCGATCGCGATCGTAAGCCCGGCGAGCGGCTTGCCCCGTTTCGGCTCCGCCGCCGCTTTCCAGTAGCGGGGAACGGGCCGGGCCGAAGCCCGGTCAGAGGCGAAACGGAGGCGAAAGTCGGGCCGGTTGCTGCCGGGTGCGTGCAAGGTCGCCCCTTTTTCGTCGAGGTCGACGACGGTTTTCCATGCGCCGTCCGGGGCGTAGACGCTTTCGAGCAGGTGGACGAACTCCTTGCGGGTGATGCTCTCCTGAAAGCGCTCCAGGGTGCTCCATTCCGGGGCCGGGGCAAGGGCGCTCCGCTTTGGTTCGGCGGCGTTCACGGGGAAGAGAGCGCCTCCGGACAAAAACAGCAGCCCGAAAAGGCTCCAGCATAGAATGGACGGGGAAAAAACACGGGAAGACATGACAACACGGGAAATCCGGGAAAAAAGAGCCTGCCAACGGGCACTCTTCCTTATTGTGAAAAACGGCGCTTTTCCAGTAAAGAAGGTAAATGGTAAAGATTTTATTCCTGGGTGACGTGGTTGGGGAACCAGGGCGCCGGGCCGTGATCGAGTCGATCCCCGAGCTTAAAAAGGAGCTTCAGCTCGATTTCATCATCGTCAACGGCGAGAACGCCGCCGGAGGGCGCGGCATCACCCCCAAGATCACGATCGATCTGCTCCGCTCGGGCGTCTCGGTGGTGACCAGCGGGGATCACATCTGGGACCAGAAGGAGATTTTCGCCTATATCGACACCGAACCGCGGCTCCTGCGACCGATCAACTACCCGCCCGACACGCCCGGACAGGGGAGCATCGTCCTCGAAACGGCCAAGGGAAAGATCGGCGTGATCAATGTCCAGGGGCGGACGTTTACCCTTCCCATTCTGGAGAACCCCTTCCTGGCGCTCGATCCGGTGGTGGAGGCGGTCCGCAAGGAGACTTCGATCATCTTTGTCGATGTACATGCGGAGACGACCAGCGAAAAGATCGCCATCGGGCGTTATCTCGATGGCAAGGTCTCGGCGGTGGTCGGGACGCACACCCACGTCCAGACGGCGGACGAGGCGGTCTTCCCCGGCGGTACCGCCTTTCTGTGCGACGCAGGGATGTGCGGGCCGAGCGAGTCGATCCTCGGCCGGGCGATTGCGCCGATCCTCTACCGTTTCACGAGCAACCTGCCGACCAGTTTTCCGGTGGCCCGGGGGCCGGTCGCCTTGAGCGGTGCGGTGGTGACGATCGACCCGGCGACCGGGCACGCGGCTTCGATCGAACGCTTCCGGCGCGTTTACCAGGAGGAACCGGCGTGACCTGCGCATTTTTGCGAACCTGAAATCGACCCGATTCTCATTTCTGGCTTGCCGTCCGCGCTCTCTCGTTCATCGTGAGAGGCTTAAATCTCTCTTATGTCCAACGCCATTACTCCCACGCTTCAGGCCTCCGTCATCTGCGAAGATGTGCGGCAGGAAGTCAACAACATGCAATCGCTCATCGGCATCCTGACGGTGATCCCCGCCGAGGCGGTCCCCGCAGGGGTGCTCAAGCTCTGCATCTGGACCCGCTGGAGCAACGGCGACGGTCGCTACAAGCAGACCGCGCGCATTGTTTCGCCCGACGGCAAGACGGCCGTGGCCGAAGCGGCGGTCGAGTTTGAGCTGAAAGGAGCAAGTTCCCACGCCACGAACGTCCATTTCTTCGCCGGTCTCCAGTTCAAGGAATTTGGCCTTTACCATGTCGAAGTTTCGCTCGACGGGAAGCTCGCGACCCGTTACCCGCTGGCGCTGGTCCAGGTCAAACGGGGCAACAACCCCCAGGCTGCCCCGCAGGCGGCCAATAACTAAACGCCGGTTTCCGACCACCGCCCCCGGGGTTCACCCTCGGGGGCGACGGCTTTCTCTCCCATGGCTCACTGGAAAAAACGGGAAACCCTCTTTTCGCAGTACGGGTTTGAAGTGACCCTGCCGGGCCACTGGCAAAGCCGGGAGAGCGGCGATGCGGACCGGTGGATCTACCGGAGCGCCGACCGCAAGGAGCAGTTGACCCTCTCGCGCGGCGAATCGATCGGCGCGGAGGATGAGCCGGCCCGCCAGCGGGTGATCGTGCGGCAGCGCCGCGCCATTGAGCTTGGTTTTGATCGCCTCCCCGATCTCCACCTTTCCGAGCCGGAACTGCTGGAACACTCCGGGGTGGTTGCCGCCCGTTTCGAAGGAAGCGCCGACCAGGAACGGCTTGTCTTTTCCAGCCTGTTGCTCTTTGAGCAGGAGAGCGTCTGGACTCTTTTCCACGAGGCGCTCAAGCTCCAGCCGGAGGAGGCGCACCGCCGGGCCGGGGAAATCTTCCTCACCGCCCGTTTTCCGGCACCCACGTTTCGCGTCCGTCGCCGTTGACGGCGGCAGGCGGGATGATCGCCATCGGCTGCAACCCGGTCTCGTCCCGGGTCAGCGGGCGTTCAAAGTGAAAATCGGCAAAAGCGGCCGCCAGCGGTTTGGGGTCGCGCATGGTTCCATCGAGCAGGAGGAACATCAGCAGCAGGGTGCTGATCGCCGTCACCAGCGCCCGTTCCCGTCCGAAAACGCACGACACCATGAACGGAAGCAGCAGGAGGAAAAAGGTGAGGGTGGAAAGGTGGATGAAATAGGTCGGGGTAAAGGGATTCTCCCCCCGTTTGTCGAGCAGGAAGGCGGAACTGACAATGGAGAGGATCAGCAGCAGGAAGGCGTGGTCAATGTCGGAAAAGCTGCGGATCTCCCGGGGGCGTTCGCGGGAGGCGAGCGGGCGCAGTTTGAGGTAAATGGCCAGCGTGATCGCCGTGCCGAAGAGCGGCCAGAGCGGGTAACCGTGCAGGCGGAACTCGAAGGCGTAGCCGATCACCGCGCGAAAGGCGAACCAGATCATCACCGGAAGCAGCAGGATTCGACCCAGTAGGCGCAGCATGGTCAGAAAGGGGGTTGATGAAGGAAGATAAAGGGGGCGGAGGTGCGTAAAAAAGTGGGCGGCGGCTTTCCCGCAGACTTCCACAAGGAACGATGCTAACCGGAGAGCGGGCGCCGCTTCAAGCTTCACAAGCAAGGTTGATGCCGCCCGGGGGGCTGTTTTGAGTCGATTCAAGGGAAATCGACGCCCGTGCGTCCGTCGGGGATCGCGCCGCGCCGCCGCTGCTTGATAGATTGCGGCCCATGGAGAGCAGTCATGAGCTTACAGGGGTGGAACCGGTCTCGGGCCGGAAAGGTGATGAAGAAGCGGCGGTGGCGTCGATTGCGGAGAGCGCGGCGCTCTGGTTTGCCACGTGCGCGACGATCCTGACCAAGGACCAGCAACTCGTGCGCCCGGTGCCGAATCTTTACCAGTTGCGTTTGCTGGAGGCGTACGAGTGGTGCATGAAGGAGGCGCTGCCGTGCCGGATTCTCGCGCTCAAACCGCGCCAGAAGGGAAGCAGCACGGTCAGCTCCGCCGTGGTTTACCACCATTGCCGCCGCTTCCGTTCCCGCGCGTTGCAGATGGCCGACCGTTACAAAAATTCCGACAATCTTTTTGCGATGACCAATCGCTTTGCGGAGTACGACGATTTTCCGTGGGCCTCGCAATGGCAGGCGACCGGGTCGCACGCGATCCTTCAGCACCAGGGCAAACTCTGGAGCCGGATCGAGAAGGATACGGCGGAAAACCCGCGCGCGGGGCGTTCCGGGACGTTGCAGGTGCTTCACGTCTCCGAAGCGGCGCATTTTCCCAACGAGGGGGAGAAGAGCGCGGACAAGACGATGCTCTCGCTGCTCAACTCGCTGGCCGATGTGGCGCAGAGCGTCGCGATCATCGAAACGACCGCCAACGGCACCGGCGGCTGGTTTTATGAACACTGGCTCGGCGCGGTCGATTTTGAGGCGTTCGTGGCGGGGCGGCGCGGCAACGGGTGGATCAAAATCTTCGCGCCATGGTTTTCGTTTGACGACAGCGTTCACCCCCTCGCCCCGGCGGAGGCGGAGCCGCTGGAGGCATCCCTGAACGATCGCGAAAAACGGGGCCGCACCGTCTTCGGCTGGACGGGGGAACAGATCGCCTGGCGGCGGTGGACGCTGGCACAGAAGTGCGCCGGGCGCGAGGAGCTTTTCGACCAGGAGTATCCCGAGACGGAGGAGAGCGCCTTTCTCACGAGCGGTCGCCCCCGGTTTTCGACCGCCGCGCTCACCCGGCTCCATGCGATGCAGGCGGAGCGGACGGCGGTCTACGGCTTCCTCCACCACACCACGGCCGGGCGGGGCGGCGAAGCGGTTGCCTTCGAGGCGCACGAAGCCGGGTGGGCCGAGATCTGGGAGCCGCCATGCGAAGGGCGGCGCTACCTGCTCTGGTGCGATACGGCGACGGGCCGGGAGCAGACCCGCGACAGCCGCGACCCCGATCGCCATTCGATCCTCGTGCTCCGGCAGGCGTATGCCGATCCCGACGGGACGAGCGGGCATGCGATGCTGGTGGCGCGGGTGCGTCCTCCCTGTTTTGACGACTGGCATGTGCTTGAAGAAAAGGTGATCGCCCTCTCCACCTATTACGGGCGGTGCCTGATCGGGGTCGAAGTGCCGATGGGGTTGACGCTGCTCGAGGGGCTGCGCCGGGCGGGGATGCCGCTCTTCAAGCGACGCCCGACCGGCGAAGGGGGCGTCGAAAAACCGGGTTTCCAGAGCAACGTCGCGACCAAGCCGCTGGTGATCGCGAGTCTGAGCCGGTCGCTGGATGGCGATCCGCCTCTTGATCTCCACGATCCCCACACGCTTTCGGAGCTTTCCAGCTTTGTCGTGCATGAAGACGGGAGCGAGGCGGCGCTCGCCGGGCGGCATGACGATGACGTGATGTCGCTGGCGATGGCGGTTCACCACCTCTCCTGCGCGACGCCGTACCGGCTGCCCAAGGCGGCCCGCCCTCCCCAACCGGCGGATCTCCACCGGTGGCGGCCGTTGCACCGGTGACGGCGCGATTCTATTGGGATGGAAGCGCAAGCAAGCGGATGCGTGCCGCCAGTTCGCGGCGCGCTTCCGCGCTCAGGGATGGGGTGTAGGTGGCCGAATAATGAAGCGTATCGGGTGGGACGATCTGTTTTTCCAGTTCTCCCGAGCGGGCCAAAAGGGAAAACTGGACGTTCCACGACTCCCCCACTTCGATCACTTCCCAGCGATTGCCGCACTTTCGCCAGACTACCCAGATGCCTGAACGTCGCCTGAGGATGTCTGTATTGGGCCATGGTCCGTCAAATTCACAGCCCCAACGTTTAAATGCCATTCAATAAAAGGTTCGCGCAGTCAAAGCCGGAAGGTCGGAAAAGGATTTCCGGCAAAAAAGTGAGTGACGACGGTAGTCAGTTTCAAAGCGGGTGGATATTGGCGAAAGTACGTATCTTTGGAGGTTTTTTGACGTGACCCGGGCAATTGTGTCGTGCGCTTTGTGAAAACGGCCTCCATAGCTCTTTTTTCTATGGATCATCTACTCCGCAAGCCGACATCCGCCGCCGAAACCTCCCTCCCCCTCCCGCCGCCGGGGTTGCGCAACCGGCCGCCGACCGCGCAAAATGGCGTACGTACGGCGCTGACGCTGCAACCCGATGACCTGCAACGGATCGCCGCCTACGTACGAGGCCGTATGGAAACGATCGACGAAACGCGGCGGGCGGGATGGATCGCCGAGCGCGAACGCTTCGAACAGGAATGGAACGACGATTTCAGCCACCGCCATGGGGCGGTTTTTTCGCGTTCCAACGAATCGCTCAACATGATCGGCTCGGGGATCGACTACATCCGCTCCCGGATGGTGGAGGAAATCTTCGGCAGCAAGCCGTGGTTTTCCGCTGATCCGCGCCCGCGTTCGGGGTGCGATGTCGCCCTTTCCGATCAGGTGAGCCGTCACCTGCAATGGAAACTCGGCCCCAACCAGATCAACTTCGAAGGGGTGGCGGCCGACCTGATCACCCAGGCGTGCAAACTCGGCGAATGCGTCGCCAAGGTTTTTTACCAGACCCGGGAGGAGACCTATGAACGGATCGCGTCGATCCTCTGGGATACCCGACGCGACGCCCCGGTGCTGGGACGCGGGGGCGACTTTGTTTTCCAGGGCGAAAGCGCCCCTCCCTGCGACGAGTGGCGGCCCGGCGAGCCGGAGACCGCGCTGGTGGAACCGCAGGCCCACCAGTGCTGGAAGGAGCGGATCGTTTCCGAAAGGAAGGTCCACTACACCGGGGCGAAGGCGGTGCCGCTTCATTTCAAGGAGTTTTACTGCCCGCTCAACGCCCCTTCGCTTCACGACGCCGATTTTGTGGCGCACCTGACTTCGCTGCGGCTTTCGCAGCTCTGCGCCCACCTCGGCATTTCATTTGAGGAACTCGACGAACCGGAGACCGCCGACGGGGAGGAGCCGCCGCGGGCGTCGTATCTGGTCGAGGCGCTGCGCCGCATCCGCCGTTCGCAGCACCACTCCGCCACCCCGGCGGTCGCGGCGAGCCGAGAGGAAGGGAGCGAGAAAAACGGCGGGCAGGAGCACGACCCCGAGTTCCGCCTGCTGGAGGCGTACTTCGAGTTTGACGCCCGCAACGACGGCCGGCCGTGCCGCATCTTTCTTTTGATGGCGTACGATTTCGACCTGCCGCTTTTCTGGGATTACATTGCGAACGTCACCCCCAACGGGCGCTATCCGTTTGAGGCGGTGACGATCAACAAGGAGCCGCACCGGTGGTATGGGCGGAGCTGGTTCAAGAAGTATGAAAAATTTCAGCAGCTCATCGACAAGCTGCTCAACCAGATCCTCTACCGCAACGAACTGGCGGCCAACCCGGTGAAGTTCCGGCGCAAGGAAGCGGTCGTGCAGTGGCAGGACGACCAGCCGTTCGAGATCGGACCCGACAAGGTGTTCGACCTCAACGACGGTTACACCGCCGCCGACGCGCTCCAGACGGCGCGCATCCCGGAACTCGACGAACAGACCAACTACCTGCTGGAGATGGCGATCTCGAGCTGGCGGACCCGCTCCGGCATCACGACGGCGACGCAGGGAGTCTTCGGGAGCCTCCCCTCGGAACGGACGGCAACCGGGGTGACCCAGATCGTCCAGAGCGGGGCGACCATCTTCAAGCCGCAGGTGATGGACATCAAACGGGGGCTTGAGGCGGTGTTGCGGCAGATCGTCGATTACCAATACTCGTGCCAGACGGGGGACGAGACCTTTACCTACCACGACGGCGAGCGGCGGGTGGAGGGGACCCTCTGCCGGGAGCGGCTGGCGGAGTTGCAGTTCAACGTCGAGCTGACGTTAAGCCGCGCGCGGCAGTTGCAGCGGCTGGAGTCGGCGCGGGTGGCGGTCGATTTCTTCGGGCGTTTCCTTGCCCTGCCCGATCCTTTCAAGCCGGTGGCCGCACCGCTCTTTTCGACGATTTTCAAAAGCCTGGAAATCGACCACGCCGACGCTTATTTCCATCGCATCGTCGAAATCGCCGACGAACGCAACGCGCCCGCGACGGAGGAGGCATGACCGAACGCCGCAAATGGGAACGGGCGGCGGCGATCACCGAAGAGCTGCGGCTGCTGGGACGCATCCCGGAAGAGGCGCATGCGCTGCTTGAGCGCGAACTGGAACGGCTTGCCACGTTTCATACGGAGAAGTGTTGCGATCCCCGGCTGACCGCGGAAGAGAGCGCCCGGCACCGGGAAGCGCGTCTGCTGGCGCGCAACCTTGCGGGGTTTTTCCGGAAGCGGGAGGCGCAGTTGCGCGATGAACTCGACGGCTTGCGGCCACTCCGGTGAAACCGATCGGAGAGCCGCTTCGAATCAGAGGGGATGGCCGCGGACCTCCCCACCCCTGTTTCGGACGCTCTGCACCGCCTCCTGCGCCGGTTGATCTTCCCGGCGGTGGCGGTGCTGCTTGGTTGGGGCGGCGGGTGCCGCAGGAAGAAGGAGCCGCCGCCCCCTCCTCCGCCGCAAGTGGAGGTCCACCCGGTGATCCACCGCGACGTGCCGGTTTACCACGAGTGGATCGGGACGCTCGACGGCTTTGTCAATGCCGAGATCCGCGCGCAGGTGACCGGCTACCTCATCGCGCGGTATTACCAGGAGGGCAAGCCGGTGCGCAAAGGCGACCTCCTCTTTGAGATCGACCGGCGGCCGTTTCAGCTCGCGCTCGACGAAGCGCGCGCCACGCTGACCCGGAGCCGGGCGGCACAGTCGAAGGCCGACCTCGACGAACAACGCGCGCGCCAGCTCTACGAGCGCGACGTGATCAGTGCCAGCGAGTATGACACCCAACTCGAAGCCGCCCTGAGCGCCCGGGCCGACACCCGCACGCAGGAAGCGGCAGTCCTGACGGCGGAACTCAACATCGGTTTTACGCGGATCGTCGCGCCGATCGATGGCATGGCGGGGATTGCCGCCGCGCAGGTGGGTGATCTCGTCGGTCCCTCGGCGACGACGCCGCTCACCACCGTTTCGCAGCTCGACCCGATCAAGGCGTACGTCACCGTCAGCGAGCAGGGGTACATCCAGTTTACCCGCGAATACATCACGATGGCGACCCGTTCGGAAAAGGAGGAGGCGCTTGCGATGTCGCTGATCCTCGCCGACGGAAGCGTCCTCCCCTACCCGGGGCGGTTTTATTCGGCGGACCTGGAGGTCAACCCGCAGACCGGCGCGCTCCGGTTTGCCGGGCTTTTTCCCAATCCGGAGAAGGCGCTGCGGCCCGGGCTCTTCTGCCGGGTCCGGGCGCAGGTCGCCACGCACGAAAATGCGCTGCTGGTCCCGCAACGGGCGGTGAGCGAACGGCAGGGAAAATTCCAGGTCGCCACCGTCGGGCCGGATGGGAAGGTGGTCGTGCAGACGGTGACGCCGGGGCTCCGCGTCGGCCAGCTCTGGGTGATCTCGCAAGGGCTCAAGGGGGATGAGCGCGTCATTGTGGAAGGGGTGCAGAAGGCCCGCTCCGGCCGGGAGGTGAGCGCCAGGCCGTGGCATCCACCCCCCGGCTACTTCGATGAACCGGCGGAGCCGGTGGCGCAACACCGGCCCGAAGCGATGCCGACCGTGCCGCCCCGCTACTTTGCCGCGCCCGATGCGCCGCCGATCCCCCCGGCGACGCTTCCCGCCGACCTCCCCTCCAACCCGAAACGCCGTCCGCTGCGAACGCAGACGATGACAATCCCGCCCGAACAACGCGCCGGGGAGGCGGACCGGCGACGCCCCTCCCGGCACCTGTCCGACCCGTAAGCCCCCCCCGGCTCCCGCTCCCCGCATGTACCGTTTTTTCATCAACCGGCCGATCGTGGCGATCGTCATCTCCGTCCTGACGGTGCTGATCGGCGGGGTGGCGTACCTTTTCCTGCCGGTGGCGCAGTTTCCGGAGATTGTCCCGCCGGAAGTCCGCGTGCAGGCAACCTATGTCGGAGCCGACGCGCTGACGGTGGAGCAGTCGGTCGCCACGCCGATCGAGCAACAGATGAGCGGGGTCGACAACATGAACTACATGATGTCGATCAACGCCTCCAACGGGCAGATGCAGTTGCGGGTCAACTTCGATGTCGCGACCGACCCGAACATCAACCAGATCCTGGCGCAGATGCGCGTCAACCAGGCGGCGTCGCAGTTGCCGGTGGATGTCAACCAGTTCGGCGTGACGGTGGTGAAATCGACCTCCGCGCCGCTGATGCTGATCGCCCTCTATTCGCCGAAGAAGACCTACGACGGGCTCTTTCTCTCCAACTATGCCTATATCAACCTGCTCGACCGCTTCAACCGCGTCCCGGGGGTCTCCAATGTCAATGTTTTCGGCGCGGGACAGTACGCGATGCGGCTCTGGGTCAAGCCGGATCAACTGGCGATCCTCGGCATCACGATCCCCGAGATCGTCTCCGCGCTGCGGCAGCAGAACCAGGTCAACCCGGCGGGGCAGGTCGGCGGCGAACCGGTTCCCCCCGGTCAGGAGTATACCTATTCGATCCGCGCGCAGGGGCGGCTGCAAACCGCGCAAGAGTTTGGCGATATCGTCCTCAAATCCAACCCGGACGGTTCGCTGGTGCGCGTCCGCGATGTCGGGACGATCGACCTCGGGGCGCAGACCTATAATCTCGTCGGGCGTTTCAACGGGCAGCCTTCGGCGGTTCTGGCGATCTATCAGCTCCCGGGGACCAATGCGCTGACCACGGCGGAAGGGGTCCGCAAACTGATGGAAGAGGTCCGGCAGGAGTTTCCCGACGACATGGAGTATGCCGTCTCGCTCGATACCACGCTCGCCGTCACCGCCGGGATGGAGGAGATCGCCAAGACGCTGCTCGAAGCGCTGGCGCTGGTGGTGATCGTCGTCTTCATCTTCCTCCAGGGATGGCGGGCGACGCTGATCCCGCTCTGTGCCGTGCCGGTTTCGCTGATCGGCGCGGTCGCCCTCTTTCCGCTCTTCGGCTTTTCGATCAATACCCTTTCACTCTTCGGGCTGGTGCTTGCCATCGGGCTGGTGGTCGACGATGCGATCGTCGTGGTCGAAGCGGTCGAACACCATATTGAAGAAGGGCTTTCGCCGCGCGACGCCACGTTTCGCGCCATGGAACAGGTCTCCGGGCCGGTGGTCGGGATCGCGCTGGTGCTCTCCGCCGTTTTTGTGCCGACGGCGTTTATTCCCGGCATCACCGGGCGGCTCTACCAGCAGTTTGCCTTGACGATCGCCATCTCCGTCATTCTTTCCGCCTTCAACGCGCTGACGCTCAGTCCCGCACTTTCCGCGATGCTGCTCAAGCCGCGCCGGAAGAGCCGCGGACCGGTCGGCTGGTTCTTTGAGCGGTTCAACCGCGTCTTTGGCCGGGCCACCCATGGCTATGTCTCTTTGAGTTCGCTGGCGATCCGCCGCAGCGGGATCAGCCTCATCCTCCTGCTGCTTTTTGCCGTGGCAGCGTGGGGGTTCGGCTCGCGGCTGCCGGGCGGCTTCCTGCCGGAGGAGGACCAGGGCTACCTTTATTGCGGCATCCAGTTGCCCGACGCCGCCTCTCTCCAGCGGACCGACGCCGCAGCGCGGAAGGTGGAGGAAGTCCTGAAGAAGACCCCGGGGGTCAACTATTATACCAGCGTCGTCGGGTTCAGCCTGTTAAGCTCGGTCCAGAGCACCTACAACGCCTTTTTCTTTGTCTCGCTCAAACCGTGGAGCGAGCGCGACAAGCCGGAGGAACAGCTTCGGGCGATCACGACCCATCTCAACCGGGAACTGGCGAAGGTCAGTGAAGGGATCGCCTACTCCTTTCCGCCGCCTGCGATTCCGGGGGTCGGCACATCGGGCGGGTTCACCTTTGCGCTGGAGGATCGCTCCGGGAGCGACATCTCCTTTCTCTCCGGCAATCTCGACCGTTTCATGGAGGCCGCCCGGAAGCGTCCGGAATTGACCGGGCTGACCACCACCTTCCTGCCCGGCGTGCCGCAGTGGTACGTGGAGGTTGATCGCGACAAGGCGCTCAAGCAGGGGGTGGCGCTGGAGGAAGTCTACCAGACACTGCAAACCTATATGGGCGGGAATTTTGTCAACTACTTCAACCGCTTCGGGCGGCAGTGGCAGGTTTACGTCCAGGCGGAGGGTGAATACCGGACCACGGCGGAGCGGATCGGGATGTTCCATGTCCGCAATGCCAATGGCGAGATGGTGCCGCTTTCCGCGCTGACGCGGCTGGAACAGCGGCCCGGGCCGGAGTTTACGATGCGCTATAATCTTTACCGCTTTGCCCAGATCAACGGAAGCGCCGCGCCCGGCTACAGTTCCGCGCAGGCGATGAAGGCGCTCGAAGAGGTCTTTGCCGCCGAAATGCCTTCGGGGATGGGGTATGGCTATATCGGCATGTCGTTTCAGGAAAAGCAGGCGCAGGAGGGGATCTCCTCCGGCGTCATCTTCGGCATGTCGCTCCTGTTTGTCTTCCTGATCCTCGCCGCGCTGTATGAAAGCTGGTCGCTCCCTTTCAGCGTCCTGCTCGGCACGCCGGTGGCGGTGGCCGGGGCGTTCGCCGCGCTTTATGCGCGCGAGATGGATAACAATGTCTATGCGCAAATCGGGCTGGTGATGCTGATCGGCCTTGCCGCCAAGAATGCGATCCTGATGGTTGAGTTTTCCAAGGACGAATACGAGCGGGGCCGTCCGCTCTTTGAATCGGCGCTGGAGGGGGCGCGACTGCGGTTGCGGCCGATCATCATGACCTCGTTCGCCTTCATCCTCGGGTGCGTGCCGCTCTGGATGGCGAGCGGTTCCGGGGCCGCCGCACGCCGGATCATGGGAACCACCGTCATCGGCGGGATGCTGGCGGCGAGTCTGCTGGCGATCTTCCTGATCCCGGTGACCTTCTACGTCGTCGAGAAGCTTTCCGGAAAGAAGGAGGTCTACGAACCGCCGCCCCACGCTGCGGAAACGCGGAAAACGCTACCCGATCCCGGCGATACGCCGCCGGGGGGAACGCCGCCCGAAGCGCCGTGACCTCGCGACTGCGACGTCTCTGCGGGGGGAATGAGATTGACGCCCCGCCGCCCCTGCCGTAGGCTTTTCCTTCATGAATAAGCATCCCTTATCCACCAATCTGGTGCTGGTCGGCTTTATGGGCAGCGGGAAATCGTCGGTGGGCCGTCTGCTCGCGACTTACCTTGGCTTTCGGTTTGTGGATACGGATGCGATGGTGGTGAAGAAGGCCGGGCAGCCGATTTCCGAGATTTTTGCCCAGCGGGGCGAGGCTGCCTTTCGCGAAGAGGAGACCGCCGCGCTCCGCTCGCTGGTTGGAAAACAGCTTCTCGTCGTTGCCACCGGCGGCGGGATCGTGGAACGGGAGGAGAACCACCCGTTGTTGCACGAGGTCGGGTTTGTCGTAGCTTTAAGCGCCACCGAAGAGGTGATCTTCGAGCGCGTTTCCCGCAACAACAAACGGCCGCTGCTCCAGACCCCCAATCCGCGCGCCACGATCTCGCAACTCCTCGCCAAACGCGCCCCGCTTTACGAAGCGGTGGCAGAGTGGCACATCGATTCCACCACGAAGACGCACGCGGAGGTCGCCAACGAGATCATCGCCGAAGCCCGCCGCCGGACTGCGGACGGGGCGGAGTGCTGAACGCGAGGGATCGCGACCCTTCCGCCACCTTTGCCGGACGGGATTACCCGGGGCGTTGCCCCGGGCTGAGGGATGACGGCCCTTCAGGCCGTCTTTTGAGCCTGGTTTTGAAATTGGACCCCGAAGGGGGTCGCAGAAATACAACGCTTTGTTTTCCTGGAATGGCTCTACGCGAGCCGCACCGCGCGCGTCTTGTCGAGCTTGAGAACGCCGCCCGCCACCCAGTCGGGCGTCGCCTTGGGCGAGGTGACTTTTTCGCCCTGCCACTGGACGCTCCCCTGTTCGATGAGCCGACGGGCGTCGCCGCGCGATTTCTGCAACTGGAAGGCGAGGCGATAGGCGGTCACGACGGCGGAAAGAAGGTCATCCCCCGTCTCCTTGAGGTCGTTCAGGGGAATTTCCGGCAGGTCGGCCTGCTGGAGGTCTTTCTTCGAGAACCGGGTGTTGAAATCCTCCAGAGCGGCAGCCGCCGCTTCGGTGGAGTGGTAGCGTTCGACGATCCGGCGGGCCAGTTCCTTCTTGGCCTCCATCGGGTGCAGCCCGGCGGGGACTTCCTGCCCGAGCAGGAGGAGGTAGTAGCGCGCCATGAGCGTGTCGGAGATGCTCATCAGCTTGCCGAACATCGTTTCGGGCGGTTCGCTCACGCCGACATAGTTACCGAGGCTCTTGCTCATCTTCTGCACGCCGTCGAGCCCTTCGAGCAGCGGCATCATGAACGCCACCTGTTGCGGCAGGCCGTGCTCCTTCTGGAGATCGCGACCGACGAGGATGTTGAAAAGCTGGTCGGTCCCGCCGATTTCGACATCGGCCTTGACCTTCACCGAGTCCCACCCCTGGATGATCGGGTACTGAATTTCGTGCAGGCGGATTGATTCGTCATTGTCGAGGCGCTTGCGGAAATCCTCCCGATGGAGCATCTGCTGGAGCGTGACGCTGCTGTTGAGGCGGATCACCTCCTCAAAAGTCATGATTTCGAGCCATTCGCCGTTGAAAACGGTCCGGGTCCGCTCGGGGTCGAGGATCTTATACGCCTGCTGGCGAAAGCTCTTGGCATTTTCCATCACCTGATCGTGCGTCAGGTGGGGGCGCGTCTTGGAACGGCCGGTCGGGTCGCCGATCATGGCGGTAAAATCGCCGATGATCAGGATGGCCCGGTGGCCAAGATCCTGGAACTGGCGCAGTTTCTGAAGGGCGACGGTGAACCCGAGGTGAATGTCGGGCGCCGTCGGGTCGACCCCGAGCTTGACGTTGAGCGGCCGACCAAGGCGAAGTTTTTCAAGAAGATCGGCCTCGGAAGTGATCTGGGCCGCGCCGCGTTTTAAGAGTTCGAGCTGTTGTTCGGGTGTCATGAGCCAAGGAAAGGGAAAAGAACGCCGCCGGTTGCCCTCGGAAGAAACAACCCGGGTAAAAAAGAACCCCTTTTAACGAAAACGCGCCTCGGGAAGCAAGCGCGGCTTACTCATTTTTGTTCAGAAGCTCACGGATGTCGTCGATCGTCTTCAACTCATGAAGATTTCCGTGATAGCCGACCTTGCTCTGGGCGGCGACGCCTTCGCGGTCGATCTGATCCTGAGCGCGCCCGCGAAATCGGGTCTCCGTGGTGGCATATTCCTTGACCGCGTTGGTCTTGTGGGCGTCGTGCGCCGTTTTGACGGTCACATCCTTGGTCTGGTAGTCGCGGATGGCGCGGCGAAGCGATTCGGTCTGCGACAGGTTGGCGGCGTCGGTCTTGAAGGTGGCGTCGCTGCGGGCGTACCCTTTGTTGTCGTAGTAATCCCTGGTGCTGAACGACTTGGCGTTGAAGTCCTTGATGAAATGGAACTCCTTGGTCGCCGCCGAACGCGGGTTGTAGTACGCCTTGTGGTTCGTCGAGCCTTCCTTGAAGAACTCCGAACGGTTGACCGTGAAATCGAGCGTCATGTCGGGCTCCATGATCCGATCCATCAACTTCCGTTCCTGTTCCTGGGCGATGGCACGGGGCGCAATGGCCACGAGCAGGAGCCAGCCGAGCGCCAGCGTGAGGGCAACGGAGGTCGCCGTACGCGGGACGAAGCGGAACAGGTTTGGGGGCGTGGACGGCATCGTCAGCCAGCATGCCACCGATGGGGGCCGGTTGGCAAGCCTCAACATGGAGGATTGAAGCGTCTCTGGAGAGTGGCAAAAGTGGTGAAGAGAGGTTGCTCCTGTTTCAACCGCACCCGAAACGTTCCCGCCAGGCGGGATGGGCGGCGACCCGCGCCAGAGCCCCCCGCAGCAGGGTGCGGCCCGGCTCCATCCGGTGCCAAGGGGAAGCGCCGCTCGGGTGCGGCAGCGGGATGAAATCGAAATCGACGCCGACCCGGGTGGCCCGGAAGGTTTTGCCGATCGTTTCGACCAGCGGCTGGGGCGGCATGAACTCGCAGATCGCGAGCTTGCCGACGGCGAGAACGAGGCGCGGGCGCAGCAGCCGGAACTCCGCGTCGAGCCATTTTCCGCACCGCTCAATCTCGTCGGGAGCCGGAACACGGTCGCCCCCTTTCGGCTTCTTTCCCGGGAAACAACGGCAGACGGCGGCCATGTAGACGGAGTTGCGAAAGTTCGCCTCGTTAACGCCACACTGTTCCTCGAACCAGCGGAACATCGTCTTTCCCGCCGTCCACGCAAAAGGACGGCCCATCACCGGCTCCTTGTCGCCGGGAGCCTGGCCGACGAGCAGAATGTCGCTGTCGACCGGCCCGCCGCTGACCGAGGGCGGGTGCATGGCGGGGCAACGGCGGCATGCCTTGAGCGCTTCGACGTGAGCCACGAGCGCGCGGCGGCGTTCGGCGGCGCCCTTCATGACGCGCCGGGGCCTCCTCCAAGCCGCGTGCCGGGGGCGACCGGGTGGCCGTGCAAAAAGTCGCGCGCCGACATGCGGCGTTTGCCTTCGAGCTGGATCTCGCGCAGGAGGACCGGGCCGCCTTCGCCGGTGGCGATCAGGAGCCCGCGTTCGTCAGCGCGGAGGACTTCGCCGGGCTGCGCGCCGGGGTGTTCCGTGCCGCGGTCGCGGGTGTGGCGGATCAGGGAAAAAATCTTCAGGCGGCGCGGCGCTCCCGACACGGGGTCGACAAGCGAGGTCGAAGCTGCGGGCCACGGGTTCATTGCCCGGACCCGCCGGTCGATCGCAGCGGAGGAGGCGTGCCAGTCGATCACGCCGCTTTCGCGCGAAAGCTTTGGGGCGTAGGTCGCGTTTTCGTGGTCCTGTACGATGGAGGGAGCCGTTCCCGCGGCGAGCGCTTCCATCGCGTCGGCCAGCGCCAGCGGGGCCAGTTCGGCCAGCCGGTCGTGAAGGGTTGCGCCGGTTTCGCGGCGGCGGATCGCAAGCGGTTTCATCCCGAGAATGTTGCCCGTGTCGAGCCCCTTGTCCATCCAGATGACGGTGATGCCGGTCTCGCCTTCCCCGGCTTCGATGGCGGCCTGGATCGGCGCGGCTCCCCGGTATTTCGGGAGGAGGGAGGCGTGCAGGTTGAGACAGGCGAGCCGTGGCAGGGAGAGGACCGCTTCGGGAAGAATCTGCCCGTAGGCCATGACGACGATCACTTCCGGCTCAAAAGCGGCGATTTCGGCGACGGCCCTCGGGTCGCGCACCCGGCCCGGCTGGAGCACGGGGATGCCGTGTTCCCGGGCAAACGCCTTGGTCGGCGGGGGGGTGAGGGTCTGTTTGCGTCCTGCCGGTTTGTCGGGCTGCGCGACGACGGCGACCAGGTCGTGGCGCGTGCGCAGCCACTCCAGCGAGGGGAGTCCGATCTCTCCGCTCCCCATAAAAACGACCTTCATGCGAGCGGTCTCCACGATCAAAAAAGCGGGGCGGGGCGGTTATTCGTCGGCGATGACCGACTCCAGAATGGCGTGAAGCACCCGGGCGGGGCTCATCGAGGCGTCGATGCAGTGAATAAGCGAAGGGCCGTAGAAATCGAGCAGCGGCTTGGACTCGTTTTCGTAGGTTTCGAGCCGGTGGCGGATCACCTCTTCGTTCGCGTCGTCGAGCCGGTTTTCCTTGAGCGCCCGGCGCTTGAGCCGTTCAACCAGGTCGGAGCGGTTCGGGCAGGAGAGATGAAACACGCGGCGCACGTCGATGATGTCGCTCATCAGCTCGGCCTGGCGGACGTTGCGCGGGATGCCGTCGAGGACAAGGGCGTCCAGGTCGGGCTTGAAGCGGTGGGAGCGGACGCAATCGGCGATGTAGATCTGCCACAGTTTCAGGGTGACCTCATCGGGGACCAACTGGCCTTTGCTGGAGTAGCGCATGAACTCCTTGCCGAGGTCGGTGCTCGTGTCGAGCGAACGAAAGACATCGCCGCAGGCGAGATGAAAATAATGGGGGATGGTGCCGAGTGCTTTGCCCTGGGTTCCCTTGCCGCTGCCGGGCGCACCAAAGATGAGGTAGGTTTTGTATCGTTCCATTGAAAAGGAATCGGAAGAAAATCAGTGAAAAATGGAGCACCCATCCTGCGGGAGGCAAAAAACCTGCGCTCGGCAGGGATGAGTGCAAAGGGCGATTATTCCGCTTTTACCCACGGCGCGCAACTGCTTTCTCCCAAAAAAATAAACCATGATAAGGGCTCCTTCTACAGAGAAGGCGCAAGCTGCGAGAGGAGTTCCTCCGGTGAAATCCGCGAAAGATCGCCCTCCGGCGCGGGGAGGATCGTGACATGTCCGCCGGTCGGCCCCCAGACGGCGGGGTCGGTCGGGCCAAAGAGGAGAAAGGAGCGGGTGCCGGCGGCGGCGGCGAGGTGGGAGATCCCGCTGTCGTGCCCGACAAAGAGCGGGCAGCGCGCCAGGACGGCGGCGAGGTGCGGGAGCGGGAGGTTCTGCGCCAGCTTCAGAGAGAGCGAGGCGGGGGCGGTCCGGCTCAGGGTCTCCAACTGGCGCTCATCGGCTTCGCCGCCGACGAGCAGGACCCCGGGGGCGGCCGGGTGGTGCGAGAGTCCTTCCAGAAACTTCTGCCAATGCTCCAGCGGCCAGAGCTTGTGCGCCCCGCCGCTGCCGGGGTGAATCGCCACGAGCGGCGGGCGGCTCCCTTTCAGAAAACGGTCGGCGAAGGCGTGGTCGTCAGCATGCAGATGCAGCGGCGCGCGTTCCCCCTCCGGCTCCAGGTAGAGGGCGAGCCGTTCCAGCGGGCGGGCGAGTTGCCGGGCGGCGTGGGCGCTTAGGTCAAGCCGGGGTTCCCCGACGATCAGTTGTTTGACCCCGGCGCGGCGGAGGTTCGCTTCGAAAAAACCGTCGGGATCGTACAGGTAGCTGATGACCTGCGAAAACCCGGCGAAATAGGCGACCAGATCCTCGGGAAGTTTCCCGCCGGGGATGAAAAACGAGGCCATCCCGGCATATTCGATGGAGCGGGTGGCGTGGGCGTAATAACGCTCGTGAGCGAGCGAAATGATGTGGCGGTAGCCAAGAATCTCCAGCCGCGCCTCGGGAAACGCCTTCCGTAAAAGGGCGATGGCGGGCAGCGTGAGGATGAAATCCCCGATCGCCCCGCCACGGATCACCAGAATACTGCCGGACACGTCTTGGAAAAAAACGAAAGGGGTGTGTCGTCCGCGTCGTGGGACTTGGGTCGCACCCTGCTCGTGCTGCCACCTCCAACCCCGCGGCGGACGCAGAGGTCCGCCCTCCAGGGACATTTCCGTGCCAACGCCGTTTTAAGTCAACAGCCTTGCCTTTTAGCAGGTTAGTAGGTGTTCATCATCCCGCCCATCGGCCCCTGCCCTTCCCAACGTTCCGGCCGGTTCCATGGGATCGAAGAGACTTCATCCTGATTGGAGGAGGTGGCGCAGCCGGGCAACAGAAGGGCCACGGCGGAGACGAGGAGGAGAAGGGCGGTGGTGCGGATCATGGAAAAACGGGTTGAGAAAGGGTCGGGCGGTTTCCTCCTCTGGAAGAAACCGCCGCAAAATCCAAAAAAAGTAAAACCGTCGAAAACCTCCTACGAACCGCTGTAGATGACGGTGTCTCCCGGGCGGATGAAGTTGCCTTCCTTGGTGGAACCGGGGACCACGTCGGCGATGGAGGTGGTCGGGTTGACGGAAGTCACCTTCAGGCGGGCAACCAGCGTGCGGCCGCGCTTGACGAGAAGCGTGGAGTTGGAAGCCACCCCCTGCCGGTCGCCGATGCTCAAAACCACGAAGTTCCAGCTCGGGTTGACCGCGAGGACGCGGCCTTCGAGCCCGGGAGCGTTAACCCCTGCTTCGCGACGGGTCTTTTCAGCGTTGAGTTCGGCCACCCGCTGTTCGGCTTCGGCGCGCTTGGACTCCAGCGACTTGGCGACCTGCGTCTGTTCGTCGAGCTTGGTCTGGAGTTCCTTGACCTTTTCCTCCAGTTCCGAAGAGGCCGTCGTGTCGGTGGCGGTTGCTTCGGGAGCGGCGGCGATCTGGGTCTTGAGGGTTTCGATTTCCGTATCCTTGGCTGCGATCTGCGACTGGAGCGTGCCGAGGTCGGCGGCGGCCTTTTCGGCTTCGGTCTTGGCCGCAGCGGCGGCGGCAACGGCGGCGTCCTTCGCTTCGTTGGCGGTCGCAAGCTCGGCCTGGGCGGTCTTGGTTGCCTCTTCAGCCGCCTTCTGCGATTTGGTCAGATTGTCGGAAGTCGATTTCGCCTGGGTCAACTCTTCACGGATTCCGGCGACTTTGCTCTTGGTCTGAAAACTTAAGACGCCCGAAACGGCGATGAGGAGGATTGCGATACCGAGGAAGATTCTAGCCATACTGGAGATGTTTAAGATAAGGGGGACCTTCAGGGGTCTGCCGGAGGAGACGAAAGGGGGCACACATCCCCGGCGCTGCCGTCAACAGGCCGGTCAAAGGGAACCGTCAACGGGGGGCGCGGGGTGGAAGCCGCTCTTTGCTCTCCATCAGGCTTTGCCCGAAGGAATGGGTAATGGACAACATTACCTAAAGCAGCGAGCGGACGGCTTTGCAAGAGGTTTTCATGACAAAAAAATTGTCAAAGCCGGTTTTATTGCCAATAGTCACCGCTGCCGTCAGGGGCCGCGGACTGCGGGCAAGCCAACCCCGCCAGGGCAGGAATGCAGCAACGGTCGCTTGACCTTCTTTGTCGCGGTTCCCTGACGGTCTTTTTCTTTTCTTCCGACGCCCTTCCTTCGCTCCATTTTTTTCTGCCGTATGCTGACCAAACGCGTGATCCCCTGCCTCGATGTCCACGATGGAAAAGTGACCCGCGGGGTGCAGTTCGGCAAGGCCGAGGCGGGCGAGTTGCGCGAGGTCGGCGATCCGGTCGAACTGGCGACCCGCTACAACGAGCAGGGAGCCGACGAGATGGTTTTCTTTGACATCACCGCCAGCGCCCACGGGCGAACGACGATGATCGACGTCATCCGGCGCACGGCCGAGCAATGTTTCATGCCGTTGACCGTCGGCGGCGGAATTCGCACCGTGGAGGATATGAGCGTGATGCTTCATGCCGGGGCGGACAAGATCAGCATCAACTCCTCCGCGCTTTCGACGCCGGAACTGATCACCGAAGGGGCGAACCGGTTCGGGAGCCAGTGCATCGTCGTCTCGATCGATGCCAAGCGGGTTGCTCCCGGCAAATGGGAGGTTTTCTCCCACGGCGGCCGCAAGGCGACCGGGCTCGACGCGCTGGAGTGGGCGCGGCGGGTGGCCGACCTCGGCGCGGGCGAGATCGTCCTTAACTCGATCGACGCCGACGGCACCAAGGCGGGTTACGATCTCGACATCACCCGGCAGGTGAGCGAAACCGTGCCGGTGCCGGTCGTCGCCAGCGGCGGGGCCGGGAAGCTGGAGCACCTGGCCGAAGTGCTCGATAAGGGCAGGGCCGACGCCGTGCTCGCCGCCAGTATTTTTCACTTCGGTGAATACACCGTGGGCGACGTGAAGCGCTACCTGGCGGACCAGGGGGTGCCGGTGCGGCTGACCTGAAGTCGCTTGCGAAGGGCGACCCGATAATTCACAAAGTAAATACAAAATACTCCTTTAAAACCTGCCGATTCCGGTTTATGGAATCGCGTGAGGTTCCCCTGTCTCTTACTGCTCGTCTCCCTTTCCTGCTCTGCGGCCATGGCCGGAGAGGAGAAGAAACGCCCCGCCAACGAAAAAGCTTCCATCAAGCCGGTTAGCGAGGAAGTGGTCCCGGAAAGGTCGTATATTCCGCTGGCGGAGGCCACGCCGACCCCGCGCTACCTTTATCTCCTTCGTCCGGCCAGCGTGACGACGGAGGTCGGGATCATCGGTATCCCGCCGGGGACGCGGCTGGCGCTGCTGGAGGAGCGCGAGGAAGGTTTCCGCGTCTCCAACGGCAAGGCGGAATTTATCATCGGGCGCGATGTGATCACCTTCAACCACAAGGAGGCGACCGCCGCGTATGAAGCGTATGTCGAGACGCAGAAACAGGTTCAGGCGGAGATCAGGCAAAAGCTTGAAGAAGCCCACAAGGCGGAGATGGAGCGGCGGCTCAAGATGAAAGGAATGACCGACTGAACCGGGGCGCTCCGCCTGCCGCAGGAAGAAGTAACATTGTAGCTTTTTTGTACGATCATCGCTCTTGCACGGGGCGGGCGGGCGTGTCATCCTGCCGGTGACATGAACCGGGGTTCCGAACCTTCCATCCGCCACCGCCCGAGCGAGCGTGTACGCCACTACATCCTCCACCAGTTGTCACGGCCCGGCGTTCCGGACCGGTTGCCGACGATGCGCGATCTTGCGGCGCATCTCGACGTCAGCCTCGCGACGGTGCAGAACGTCTACCGCGATCTGAAGACCGAAGGGCGGATCGCCACCCGCGCCGGGGGCGGCACCTGCCTGGTCCGGGACGGGAAGGTCGCTCCCGCTCCCGCTCCGCCACCCGCGCGGCGGAGGATCTACTTCAATCGTATTGCGCAGAACCCGGGCTCCGGGGTCTCCCTGCTCGGCAGCTACTACGGCGCGCTTCTTCAGACCGCCATGCAGCGCAACCTGTGCTTCGACTTCTCGGTGCTCGATGCCCGGCAGCCGGAGGCGGAACAGGCCCGCGCCCTGTTTGAATCGGGCGAACTCGCCGGGATGATCCTCTTCCCCTTTGTGCCGTGCCAGCCGCTCTTCGAGGTGTGCGATAAACTCGGCATCCCCTACGTCTCGATCCATCCACCCAACCCGCAGACGCAGGCCAACTTTGTCACCCCTGATTTTTTCATGGGAGGCTTTCGGATGGGTGAAGCCTTTGTAGCGGGCGGGCGACGGGAGGTCGCCTATTTTACGCTCAACCCGTTAATGGAAAGCTCTACGGCCTGGGCTTTTACTTCGGGGCTTCAAAACGGGCTCCTGACCGCAGGCGGACGCGCCGTCGTCGAACACGTCCACCTTTCCCGTCGGGAAACGAAGATGGATGATCTCCGGACCTGGCTCAAAGGGCGCAAACGCCTGCCGGACGCCATCCTTTGCCATTGGCACGCCTTGGCCGATACGGCGCTGGAGTGCCTCGACAAGATGAACATCGCGGTTCCCGAAGAGGTCGGGATCATCTCCCCTCTCCCGGACCATACCGCAGCCACTTCCTCCCGCTCCATCACCCGTGCGCTCCTTCCGGCGGAAGAAGTGAGCGCGGCAGCCTTCGACCTTCTGCAACGCCGGATGGAGCTTCAAGGCGTCGCCCTCCCCGGCATCAGGGTGCCCCATCGGTTCACCGGAGGCGATACCACCCTTCCCGCCGAGAACCTGAAGCTCGGTCTGTAAAGGCGACGGAAGCAGCCTGTCCATCGTTTTTACGGCTGTTTTTATTACAATTTTAATTGTTTCTTAAAAAGATTTTATTTATATCTTGACCCTATCATCCTGATTCATTCATTCTTTCATGCGATGAATGCGCCGCAACACGCATCGGCTGAAATTTCCAACCAGCAACTCATCCCATGAAAATGATCTCTCCCCGCTGTCTCGCTGCTTTAAGTTTCCTTCTCCTGCTCGCCTCTCCGCCCGCGGCGCGAGCCGCAGCGTTTGAAGTCGATGTCAACAACACCAACGAAGACACCAAGACGTGGAACTGGAGCGATCTGACCACCTGGAAAGGACCGCCTTCGAGCTATCCCGCTTCTTCCGACGACAAGGTGCTCTTCCCGACTCACGCCACCGAGAGCAGAACCCTTTACCTCGACCTGCCATCGGTCACCATCGGAGAACTCGAAGCGACGGGGAACGGCGGTGCCCGTCATCTCAGAGCCGCCGCCTCCCAGACCACCACCCTGACCATCGGCACCCTGACGAAAACCGGTGCCAACCTATTGACCTTCTCCAACGGCACCAACGGGGGTTCTCTCTCGGTCGCCGTGGATCATCTCACCATCGGAAGCGGAGCGAGCATCGAAATCGGCCATCCTGCGGCCCCCTACGGAGGCCTTACCGCTTTCAATGTCAATGAGACCAGCACCATCAACGGAACCTTTATATTCGATGGCGTCGCCGGGCGGGACCCGGAGTTGAACCGCATCAGCCTCGGCGCGCTTGAACTCAACGGCACCCTTTCCGTTGGGGGGCGAGGCAATACCGATGCCGTTCTCAATGTCAGTTCGCTGACCGGCACCAGCACCGGCATCCTGAGGCTCCTCAGCAGCGCCCATAAACCGGCCGAAGGCACCAGTCAGGGAACGCTGGAGATCGACTCCACCAACGCCACTCCGGCTAACTACGGGGGATTGATCGACCTCGGCATCACCGACCCCGGCTTTGCCTTTTCCGTCATTAAGAAGGGAGAGGGCACGCAGATCTTTTCCCGCAGTTCCGGCAACACCTACAATGGCGGCACGATCATCGAAGGAGGCGTCCTCGCTATCTCCACCAATACGGACTCCGACACCAGCGGCCTCGGTTCAGGCAAGGTGGAGGTCCGCAACGGCGGCACGCTCGCCGGGAATGGTCGTATCCGGCTCGACGGCGAAGCGGTGGAAGTCCGATCGGGCGGCGTGATTGCACCGAGCGCCCATCTCGCTTCCGGGTTCGCCACCCTCACCTTCAACGGTGCCGCACAACCCACCGGCCCCATCCTCACTCTGGAAGAAGGCGCCACCTTCCGCTTCCGGCTTGGTCCGGACAACGGCAGCGACCTGATCGCATTCGTCAATGATCACGATGGCGGACTGGTGCTTCCTTCCGGCGGGCTGACCCTCCAGTTCGAACAGGCACAGGAAGGAACCTTCACACTCTTTAGCTTCAATGCCATTGGCAACCCCGAACTTGAAGCGCTCTCGCAGTCGCTTCTTTTCGACGCCGAGGGATTCCAGGGCGTCTTCGGTTACGACGCCTCAGCCTCGACCATCTTTGTCACCGTCACCACCATTCCGGAGCCCGCCACCGTCGCGCTCGTCATGATCGGGCTTTCAGCCATCGGCTGGAGCAAATGGGCTAAAAGCAGAAAAAACTAGTCAAACCGATGCCGGTCCCTCCTTCCAGATCCTCGACCGCCTTCAGCGTACTGGAGTTGTGTGTGGTGCTGGCGCTCGTCGCCATCCTTGCCCTGTTCCTCAATGGAGCCCTGGCAAAGGTACGAACCGCCAACCGGCAGGCGCTCGACCCGATCCACCTCCGGCAGATTGGCGTAACGCTGCATCTCTACATCACCGATCACCAACAACGTCTCCCCCTCGTCAACAACCCGCTTCCCGTCAAAACGCTGGCGCAATACCTTGGCTACATCCCTTTCACCAGCGATTGGAGCAACGACCAAAGCCAGCCAAAGAACTCCATTTTCAAACCGGCTGCCAACCAGCGGGCGATCCGGCAACTCTTCACCAGCGGTTACGATGAGCGCGACTCACCCGACCCACTCAATTCCTTTGCCACCAATTTCTATATGGCATCAGATCCCAACCAAGCGGGCAGCGAAAGCACCCAGGCCCAGCGATGGAATGAAATTGTCCATCCCGGCAGGAAAATCTATATGATCCCCGCCCGGTTTATCACCAGACCCTACCAGTCCAGCTTTTCGGCAAGCTCCGCCTTCACCTTCTTCCAGGCTGGAGACGCACCCGATGAAAAGAGCCGCTTTCCGGTGCTCTTCGTCGATGGCCACACCGAAATGTTCAACCCCTACCTTTCCGGAGCCAATCTCAACACCGCCAGCCGGCGCTGGGTCCTTCCCAAAGATCCCTTGGAATAAACCGATGTATCGCTCCCCTTCTCTCTTCACCCTCGCAGCCCTGCTCATCATCGCGTTCGCCAGCGGCTGCGCACCGATGAACAAAACACCCCTCGCGCATTACCGCAGCGAACCCGGACCGGGCGTACCGGTCCTCCATGTGGCCCCAAATGGTAGCGACACCGCAACCGGTGAAGCAGCCGATCCGCTCCGGACCGTTGCCGCCGCCATCGGGAAACTTAACGGCGGCGGTGTGATCCGACTCGCCCCCGGCGTCTACCGTGAACGGATCACCGTGACCACCCGGGCGACTTCCAAGGCTCCGTTGATCATCGAAGGCGCTCTCTCCCCGGAAGGCCAACGGCTTTCTACCGTGGATGGAAGCACCCCGCTTGACCCGGCTTTGTGGAAGCCACGGCCCGACCTTGGCCCCGGCGTCTATGCCTACCCAACCGCCGACCCGCGTCTCCTGCTCGTCGACCATCTCAGCGTCGCCCGGCTGCACGAGGAAGTGAAGCCCGAATTTATCGTCAACGGGAAACAGGAACATTACCTTGCCAGTGAAGTCCTCGCCTGGCCGGACGACCACCGCGTCACAACCAATTATCGCAAGGAATCGATCCCTTTCTGGGAAACCATCGGGGGCGTTTACTCTCCCGGCAAAGACCGGAAGGAAGTCTACCTCCGGCTCTACCCGGAACGCGACCCGCGCCGGGAGCAGACCGCCGCCAGCCCGGCGGGGCCGGTGATCGCCCTTCACGGCTCGCAATACGTCCAGTTGCGGGATCTGGCGGTCTGCGGCGGCGAATACGGGGTGGAAATCGGCGGCGATAGCGCGTTGCATAATACCGTGGAAAACTGTTTCATTACCCATGCGCGCCGACGCATCCGCGTGGCCGATGGGGCAGTTCAGACGCTATTGAAGGAGAATCAGCTCGAAATCGGCTTCATCGGGCAAACGCCCGGCGCGTGGGGCGCTGAAAACATCGGTTCCCCCTCCGAGCGCCAGATGGCCGCGAAGAAAGAATTTGTCTACCTCTATTTCAAATATTGGGCTTCTCCCGCCCATATCTCCGATGATGTCTCCATCGTCGCGGAAAAGGGAAGCCGCGATACCACCATTCAGGGAAACCGGCTCGAAGGAGGGCTGATCGGCATCGGGCTTTACGGCGGGGATCGGGTCACCGCTTCAGGCAATACGATCCGCCACTTTTCCAGCGTCGGCGCGCTGATCCGTAACGGAGGCGATGTTGCCGTTTACGACGGCAATCTCTTTGATGATTGCAACATCAGCATCCGTCTACACAGCCTTAACGCCAAACAGCAGCCACAGCGGCATCTTTGGTTTCTGCGTAATGTCAGCATCAAGGAGTCCAACTCCAGCGGCCATATCTATTGCCATCTCTCACCCGACACACATCGCTACCCCGACCATCAGGTCATCTTCGCCCAGAACACCTTTATCAACGGGCGAACAGGGATTGGCTTGCCACCGCCGATCCAGGGCCTGCCCGGCTTCCAGTTCGTTAACAACCGCTTCATCGGCTGCACCTACGTGGTCAACGGAAAGATCGACTGGTTCCGGCAACGCTCGATGTTCGGTCAGTTTGATTACAACCAGATCATCGGTGGCACGATCGGCCGACACGGTATTCCGGCCTGGTATGGCCCGCATAATATCGACGACACGCAGGCGACGGGATGGAAGGTCGGCAAAAACGGCGTCCGGCTGCCGACGCCGGACCGGGGGCTTGGCGCAGGGCTCGATCTCTCCCGGCCTTATGAACTCGACGGGAAACGTTTTTCCGCTCTTTCCGACCTGATGCCCGGTTATCCTTCCGGCGACGTGCCGCCCGATCTTGGCGCACCCGATTCGCTACCTCCCGCCCTTTCCAATATCTATGACCGTTGATCTTCTGGCCCAACCGCCTTTCACGCCGACCGATCCCGCCTTTGCCGCCGCATGGCAGCGCGGCCTTGAAGTCCTGCAACCGACCGCCTCGGAGCTGGAGCATGGGCTGGAACTCCACCGCAGCCTGACAGTTTGCGAACACTATGGTTTTCTCCCCGGAGTCTGGAGCGAACGGGCGATGGCGTCGTATCTCTCTGCGGGCGACGGGTTGAGTTATGTCGATTTCCAACGGCGGCAAAGCTATTTGCGCACCGCCGATCTTGCGCAAAGCCCGGAAACGCGCGAAGCGTTTCTGGCGGCGCTGCGACAGGCGGGCGTGCACGGCCTCGTTCTGCCGGTCAATGACTATGGAGAGTCGGTCACCGATGCCATCGTGCGGATCGCCGCCTATCGGCATCTCTGCCTGGAGTTTTCGGACTCGCTCTTCCAGACCACCAAGGCTGATGACCTTGAAGGGGCCCGGCGAAACGGCTCCACCGGCCTGATCTTCAGCCTGACCGGGCTGCCGCTTTTTGGCGCGGGCGAAATGACCGACCCGGGGGCGCTGCTCGACTGGGTGGAAATCTGGTATGGCATGGGCGTCCGTTTCATGCATCTCGGCTACAACCGGCGCAATGTTTTTGCCGACGGCTGCGGGGAACGCAACGACGGGGGTTTGAGCGAACTGGGGCACGACCTCATCGCCAGGATGAACGAGGTCGGCATGATCGTCGACGTTCCGCACAGCAGCCGCCGCACACTTCTGGAAGCGGTGGCGGCTTCCAGCCAGCCGGTGATCGCCAGTCATATCGGGTGTCAGGCGGTGTTCGACGGCGCACGCTGCAAGAGCGACGAGGAAATCAAGGCGATTGCTTCCACCGGAGGGTATGTCGGGATCTACAGCATCCCTTCGCTTCTGGGGGACGATGGCGACCTGAATCTGATGCTGCGCCACGTCGCCCATGCGCTCCGCCTCGTCGGGCCGGAACATGTCGTCATCAGCACCGACCTTGGTCACAACCCCGAACCGCCGCAACCGCTCCCCCAGGGCCTCCCGGGAGGGTGGCGTCGCGTTGCCGCCGCCGGGCGACACAAGTTCAAGCCGGAGGGAAGGACGAGCCTCGAACATTTCGGCGGCAGCCTCGCCTGGACCAACAAACCGCTGATCACCGTGGGGCTCGTCAAGCTGGGTTTGAGCGATGAAGCGATCGCACAGATGCACTTCGGTAATCTTAAACGGGTGCTCGACGCGGTAAGAAAAGGGATAGATTAGCCGCCCTTCAGATCATGCATCCACCCTTCGAGCAGGTCCGCCACCTTCCCGTCTTCGCAACGGTAGAGATAGAGCAGGTTGGCCAGCATCCGGTGGAAGATCATCCGGCTGGCGGCGCTCCGGAAATATTCCGGCATGATCGGGAGATTCTGGCGCGCCAGGATCGCCGCGGCGTTGCAGTCGGAAAGGAAGCGGCCCCCCTTGAAGGGGTCGAGCAGCGAGTCGCCGAGCCGCACCAGAAAATGACCGGGAAAGCTGACCCCTTCGATCGCGAGCCCCGCGCGCGCCCCGGTAAAGAGGTAGACGAGCGATAACGAAAGGGGGATGCCCCGGCGGGTGGCGATCACTTTTGGCAAAAGGGAGTTGCCGACTTCGTAGTAATGCTCCGTGTCGCCGTGGAGACCGAGTTCCTGACCGAAAAAATCGCCAACGCGGCGGACTTTCTCGCCTTCCGGCAAGGTTTCGGGAACCCGTCTGGCGAGTTGCGCCCCCCAGGCGTCGAGCTGACGGCGGGCACTTGCGGCGTCGATCCCCGGTTCCAGGCAGCGTGCCAGCAGGAAAGCGGCCTTTTCCAGCGCGGCCAGGCCGTCGGCGTCCGGAAAGTTGCGACAAAGCGCGGCCAGTTCCCGTTGCGCTTCGTTGGCGTCGATCCGCCCCAGGATCGCCCCGACGTGACGCGAGACCACGGCGTCGCCCTCGGACAGGAGGTCGCGCAATCCCTCCCGCGCGGGCGCACCCCGCAGGACGAGCTGCTCCCGGACGAGCGCGACCGTTTCCGGGTCGTCGTCGCGCAGGAGCTTCAAAATGGCCTCTCGCTGTGCCAACATCGCCTCCAAGATGGCCTACCTGCGCGCGCGACGCAAGCGCAGGTCGCCTCCCTCGCCCGATTACTCTTCATGGCCCGCGACGCGGTCGACCGCAGCGCGCAGCGCGGCAAAGCGCGATTTGGCCACCGGCTCTTCCACCGGCGTTTCCAGCAACTGCTTGAGGCTGACCCGTTCGATGTAGGCCGGGTCGAGTTCGCGGATGAACGAACTCGGGGTGCATGGCGCATGGCTCCCGTAGCGGAACCGGCTGTGGCAGTGGGTCATCGTCAAGGTCTGCTGCGCGCGGGTGATGCCGACGTAGAGCAGGCGGCGCTCTTCATCGAGCGTCCCCTCCACCTTGGAACGGTCGTGCGGCAGGATGCCCTCCTCCAGCCCGACCAGGTAGCAGTGCGGGAACTCCAGCCCCTTCGCCGCGTGGAGGGTGATCAACATCACCCCCGTCCCCTGTTCCTTGTCCTTGTCCTCCTCCTTTTCCTGCCGCAGCGCCATGGAATCGAGGTAACCGCGCAGGCCGTCGGTCGACCCCTCTTCGTACCGGACAAATCCTTCCAGGATCTCGCGCACGTTGGTTTCGCGGGCGAGCGCTTCCTCCGGGTTTTTGCAGGAACGGCGCAGGTCGTCGAAGTAGCCGCTGGTTTCGATGATGCTCCGCAGCACGGCGGGCTGGTCGCAGAGCGGCGTATTGAGCTGCGTCTCCCAGGTGTCGAGTTGCGCGGCAAATTCGCCGATCGCGTTGGCCGCGCGGGTGGTGACCAGTTCGCGCAGTTCGGGCATCTGCAACGCCGCAAACAGGCTGCACCCCTTGCGTACGCTCAGGTCGAGCGCCCGCTCCACCGTCGTCTCGCTGATGCCGCGCGGCGGGGTGTTGATGATCCGCAGGAGGCTGATGTCGTCGTCGACGTTGAGGATCGCCGCCGCGTAGGCCAGCACATCCTTCACCTCCCGCCGGTCAAAGAAACTTTTCCCCCCGACCAGCCGGTACGGGATGTTGAGCGCGCGCAGGTGCCCCTCCAGCAGGCGCGACTGGGCGTTCATCCGGAAAAGAATCGCAAACTGCTCGTACGGCAACCCTCCCTGCGCCGCCCGGCGGTGGATTTCCCCGGCGATGAACTCCGCCTCCTCCCGGTCGTCGGGAGCCATGACGATGCGGATCTTTTCCCCCTCGCCCTTGGCACTCCAGAGTTCCTTGGGCCGCCGCCGCGGATTGTTTTTAATGAGCGTGTTGGCGGTGTTGAGGATCGCGCTGGTGCTCCGGTAATTCTGTTCGAGCTTGATGATGCGCGGGTTGGGGAAATGGCTCTCGAACTCCAGGATGTTGGAGACCTCCGCGCCGCGCCAGCCGTAGATCGACTGATCGTCGTCGCCGACCACCGCCACGTTGGCCGCCCCGCCTTCATCGCGTTTGGCGAGGTGGGTGATGATTTCGAGCTGGAGCCGGTTGGTGTCCTGAAACTCGTCGATCATCAGGTAACGGAAGCGCTGCTGCCAGCGGCGGCGGACCTCTTCGTGTTCCCCCAGCAGCTTGACGGTCAAAAGCAGCAGGTCGTCAAAGTCGACGGCGTTGAGATTTTTGAGTTCCTTCTGGTAACGCGCGAAGACCGCACCGAGAAGCGTCTGCTCGTCCTTCGGGGCGGTCCACCCGCTGTTCTTCGCCTTGCCGATGAGCGATTTGGCGACGTTGGGCTCCAGTTTTTCGTCGCGCGCGGCGGTTTTGGTGATGATCTTGCGGATCAGTCCGGTCTGGTCGCCGTCGTCGTAGATCGTAAAGTTTTTCTTATAACCGAGTTTTTCAATATCAACGCGCAAAATACGAACACAGAGCGCGTGGAAGGTGCACATCGTCACCTTTTTGGCTTCCGCCGGGTCGACCATCCCCGCGAGGCGCTCGCGCATTTCCGTGGCGGCCTTGTTGGTGAAGGTGACGGCAAGGATCGTCGCCGGGTCGACCCCCTCCGCCAGCATGTAGGCGATCCGGGCGGTGATGACCCGCGTCTTGCCGGTCCCTGCCCCGGCGAGAATGAGCAGCGCGCCCTCCGTCGTGGTGACGGCTTCGCGTTGGGGATCGTTCAGGTCAAAAAGGCGGAAAGACATGGAGCCCGCCACTTTAGGGACCACTCGGCTGAAATGCAATTACGGCGTTCCCCCCCCCCCGACATGCTCTCCCGCGGCGCGTTGTCTTCAGGGTAGGGCAGGTTTTTCTTTTTCTTGAACAGGTAACGCTCGGGCAACCCGTTGCTCCCGTTGGTAAAAACCGGTGTCATTTTACAAACTTTACAATTCTGCCAGCGCCTTGCGGAGGTCGTCGTAAAGCTCCCGGGTCCATGGCGGCAGGGTGGCTGCGAGCTTTTCCGGCAGGGCGCGGACGCGAAAATCGACCGGGGCGATGATGACCTCCACGTTTTCGATCCCGCTGCGTGCGGCGAGGACGAAAAGCTCCTCCGCAGCCGGGTCGCCCATGGCCAGGCAGCCGATGGAGACCGCCTTGCCGTGGATCATGATGTCGCCGCCCAGCCCGGTGCGGCCTTCGGCGGCGGCGTGGCGGCGGTCGAAGGCGTTCGGGTAGTCGAGCTTCATCGAAAGGTGAAAACGGCTGTTCGGGTTGAGGTATTCGATCCGGTAGCGCCCCTCGGGGACCTGCCGGTCGCCCTCGCGCAGCTTCGGTCCGGGGCGGCCGCTCGCCGCGAGGATCGGGTAGCTGCGAATGTGCCGGAGCGCGCCCCCTTTTTGCGCCGCGTAAAGCTCCAGCCGTTTTTCCTCCTTGAACGCCGCGAGCACCACCCGCGCAGGCGGCCAGGCGACCCCGGCTTCTTCGAATGCCGGGCGCAGTCGCGCTTCCGCTTTCGGCCCGAGCGCCTTGAGCCGGCTGGCGATGGTTTCCCGCTGCTCTGGCGGTGATGGCTCGAAGAAGCGGACCAGCCAGCTTCCCAATAGCGAGAGAAGCAGCAGGGCGGAAAAAACAAGGACCGGACGAGGGAAACGGGGCATCGGGAGGCATTCTCCCTTTTCCCATGCAGGGTGTCAGGTTCATTTTCCCGCTTCGCAAAAAGAGCCGGCCTGCGTATACTTTCAGGCACGATGCCACGACGCCCGACGATCCCCTCCCTGCTCCGCTGCGGCCTGCCGCTCCTGTTCCTTGCGCTCGCCTCCCTGCCAGCCCCGGCGCAACGCCCCAGCCCCTCGCCCTCCCCGCGCTCCAACCCGGCAGCCAGCCGTGTGGCGCTCTGGCGCTGCACCACGCCCGGCGGCACATTCGTCGTGTCGATCCCGCAGATCGTCTCCATCGGGATGCACGAATATGTTGTCGACGGAGCGGCGCGGGTCACCGAACTGAACATCGACACCACCGGCAACGCGCTGGTGCGTTACTATTATCTGGAGCCGATCACCCCACAAACGCCGATGGCTGTCGGGCAGTCGGCGCTCACCAAGCTCAAGGAACTCGCCGAAGAAGCCGCCAGCCGTGTCGATGAGGAGGAGACATGGCGCAAGGTGGTCAAAACCTACCCGGGAAGCACCCATGCACGGACGATTGAGTTTCGCGTCGACTCCAAGGAGCAGTTGACCAAGATCTTCAACAGCGCCGACCAGGCCTTCCGCAACCAGCGGGCGGGGTCGGTCACTCTTGAACCGTAACCCTCTTTTTACCGCGATGAACGACTACCTTTGGGGCATTGACCTCGGCGGAACGAAAATCGAAGGAGCGCTCATGCCGCGGGACCGGCCCGACTCGGCGGAGGTCCGCATGCGCCTCCCGACCGAAGGGGAAAAAGGGTACGACCATATTGTCGCCCAGGTGGCCCGGCTGGTCGCACAACTGGAAGCCGAGAGCGGCAAAAAGCGCCCGGCCCGCATCGGGATCGGCACGCCCGGCAACATCGATCCGAAGACCGGGCTACTCCATCACTCCAACACCCAGTGCCTCAATGGCCGCCCGTTTGCGGACGATCTGGCCCGGGCGCTGGAGACCGGGGTTTACCTCGCCAACGACGCCAACTGCCTCGCGCTGGCGGAAGCGACCCTCGGCGCGGCGCGCGGCTACCGGACGGTGTTCGGGATGATCCTCGGAACTGGCGTCGGCGGCGGTCTGGTCCACGAAGGGAAACTCCTCACCGGCCACCACGGGACGACCGGGGAATGGGGCCAGATCGTCCTCGATCCCTCCGGCCCTGTCTCCAAATACGGCACGCGCGGGACGATTGAAACCTATCTCTCCGGCACGGGGCTGGAAGGGCATTACGAACGCCTCACCGGGGAGCGCGCCCGGCTGCCGCAAATCGTCGCACTGGCCGAAACCGGCGACCGGTTCGCGACCGAGACGCTCCAGAGCCTCGCCACCCGTTTCGTACAGGCGACCGCAATCGTGGTCAACCTGCTCGATCCCGACGCCATCGTCATCGGCGGCGGGGTGGGCAATCTCGATCTCCTCTACTCGGAGGAAGTTTACGCGCAACTGGCCCAGAATGTTTTCGCCCATGGCTTCAACATGCCGATCCTCAAGCCAACCCTCGGCGACAGTGCGGGCGTCTTTGGCGCGGCAATGTTGATCCGCGAGGCGTGATCTTTCGAAAAAGCCGCTGGCACTGGCACGGAAACTTCTTACCGTAGAAGGTGTGCGCGTTTTAATTGCAGATGATGATCGGGAACTGGCCTCGGCCCTGGCCTCCTACGTCCGTTATTGCAACGAGGAGGTGGTCGCGACGGTCACGACGGGGGGAGTCGATGTCGTCCGCAATGTCGACCGGTTCGCGCCCGATGTGATCATCATGGATATCGTCATGCCGCGCCTCAATGGCCTGACCGTCTGCCGCCATATTCTTTCGCGCTTTCCGCAGACCAAGATCATCCTTTTTTCCGGGAAACTCGACGCCAACCATCCCTTTGTCGTCGATTCCGGAGCCGTCGCCTTTCTTTCCAAGCCGGTGAAGCTGGCGGAACTCCGGACCACGCTTCAGGGGATCATCGACAAGGCAAAGGAAATCGCGTAGGCGAGAAAAAAGGATCAAAAAAGGGGGTCAATTCCTGAACCGTGACGCATCAGACGTTACGCTTCAAGAGTTGACCCCCGGCTTTTTTTGGAAAAGTGATTAATAAAACCGCTCCCTCCAGCGTGTACATGATAACCAGCACTTTTCACTTTTTCCCGACATGCACGCACCACCCCCTCCGACCGGCCAACTGGAAGCCGCGATGCTGCGCTACCAGCGCCCGCTCCTCCAGTATGCCGCCAGCCTGACTTCCTCGCGGGAAACCGCCCGCGATCTGGTGCAGGATACCTTCCTGCGGCTGGCGAACCATGGGCCGGTGGAGGAGGAGCGGCTTGCCTCGTGGCTCTTTACGGTCTGCCGTAATCGCGCCCACGACATCCGACGAAAGGAGAGACGCTTCATGCCCCCGTCCCACCTCCCCACCGAAATGATCTCCCCCGAACCGGGCCCCGATCTACAGCTTCAGGCCAACGAACTGCATGCCCGGCTCCTGCAACTTTTAACCCATCTGCCCGAATCGCAGCGCGAAGTCGTCCGCCTGCGCTTTCAAGGCGGCCTGAGCTACAAGGAAATCGCCGAAGTGACGCAGCTCGGCGTCAGCCACGTCGGCGTGCTGCTCCACCAGGCCCTGAAACGTTTACGCCAGCTCTGGCAACAAACCCTGGAGGTTGACTCCCTATGAAACAAGATCGCCCCGAATGGACGGCGCTCGCGCTCGGCGAGTTGCCGCCGGAAACCGCAAAGCAGGTCGAAGCCGAACTGGCGGGCTCGCCCGAAGGCCGCGCTTTCGTGGAGGAAACCGCCGCGTTTGCCCGACTGCTGGAAGAAGCGCTGCAAAACGAGGAGGCACCCCCTGCCGTGGCGCTCCCGACGGCTCCGCCGCCCGCTCCGCCCAAGGTGGTCCCGTTCACGAAACGCTGGGGCGGGGCGTTGATGAAGATCGCCGCGTTGCTGGTGCTCGGCTGGGGAGGGTTTTTCTATTATCGCAGCCATCTCATGCCGGTCGAAAAACCGGCGGAGAACCAACCCACGCCCGTTGCGGCAGCCACGCCCGCGCCTGATCTGCTGGCGGAGCAGGGAGTCGCCGTTGCCTCCGCCCCCTCGGGAATTTCCCTTGAAAGCATCACGGAATCGACGCCGGACATCTCCGGCCTGGTTGCGGATGAAGCCTTTGGTCTCTCGGCTTCGACAGACAGCGCCGTCATGCCGCTGCCGTTACCGCCTCCCAACGGTTCTTCCCATGCGAATCTGCACTCGGATGATCGTATTGCTCCAACCGGGCCATCGTTGGGTTCCTCCTTTTCTGTCGCAAAACTAAAAGCCGTGAAAGACTTCACCGCTCCCTGGAGTCCGGTGCCGGCACGACGCGCCCGCGCCGCCGCTCCCTCCACCCCGGTCCATGCCACCGAAGCCTATACCGAGCACGTGGAGAGCGGCTGGCAGGAGGTGGCGGCACACCCGCTCTCCACCTTTGGCGTGGATGTCGACACCGCCAGCTATTCCAACCTGCGCCGGATGCTGCGGGCGGGGCAACTGCCGCCAAGGGGGGCCGTCCGCGTGGAGGAAATGATCAACTACTTTCCCTACGACGACGCGCCGCCGACGGACACGAAACACCCGCTGGCGGCCCATATCGAGGTCGCTTCCTCGCCGTGGAGCCCGGAACACCGGCTGGTGCGGATCGCGCTCAAGGGAAGGGAGAGCGCCCCGGCCTCGCGTCCACAGGCCAACCTGGTCTTCCTGATCGATGTTTCCGGCTCCATGCAAAGCGACGACAAGCTCCCGCTGCTCAAGGCGAGCCTGCGCCTGCTGGTCGAACAGATGCGCGAGGGGGATTCGATCGCTCTGGTGACCTACGCCGGAAACGCCGGGCTCGCCCTTCCGCCGACGGGAGGGGAGAAGAAGGCCGAGATCCTCGCCGCGCTCGACCGGCTCGAAGCGGGGGGTAGCACCAACGGCGGGCACGGCATCCAACTCGCCTACGATACCGCCGCGCAGATGATGGGTAGCGAAAAAGCGATCCATCGCGTGATCCTCGCTTCCGACGGCGACTTCAACGTCGGCCTGACCAGTGAATCCGAACTGGTCGACCTCATCACCACGCAGGCCAAACGGGGCATCTTCCTGAGCGTGCTCGGTTTTGGCACCGGTAATCTCAAGGACTCCACCATGGAGAAACTGGCCAACCGGGGCAACGGTCACTATGCCTATATTGACTCCCTGCGCGAAGGGCGCAAGGTGCTCGTCGAACAGGCGGGCGGCACGCTGGAAACCATCGCCAAGGATGTCAAGCTTCAGGTGGAGTTCAACCCCGCGACCGTCAAGGCGTACCGCCTGATCGGTTATGAAAACCGCCGTCTGAAGGATGAAGATTTTCGCGATGATACGAAGGATGCTGGCGAAATCGGTGCAGGCCACAGCGTGACGGCGCTTTACGAAGTGGTCCCCGCCGCGCTTCCCTCCCCGGCTCCGGGCGGGGGGGCCGAACCGCTGAAGTACCAGAAACAGGCGGATAGCAACCATGCAGCCGGTTCCGACGAACTGCTGACTGTCAAACTCCGTTACAAAGCCCCGACCGGCGACCAGAGCCAACTGGTGGAATGGCCCGTGCGCGATGAGGGAAGGAAGTGGGAGGAAAGCTCGGTTGATTTCCGCTTCACCGCAGCCGTCGCCGGGATGGGACAGCTATTGACGCGCTCACCGAACGTCGGCCTGCTCAACTTCAGCCAACTCAAGGAACTCGCCCAGGAAGGCAAAGGCGAAGACAAGGGAGGCTACCGTGCCGAGTTCATAGAACTCATTGAGCAGGCACGGACGGTGATGGAGCGTCGATGAAGCCTTGTCGCGGACCCTTCATCTCCTGCCGAGGTTCGTCGAGGTGAACCTTGCCGGATCGTTGCCGTCGCGGCGATTCCTTACAGCCGGTCCGAAATCGTAGCCTTCATCAAAATATCAAAAAATCCGAGATATATAAACATGACTCGATAATTTATAATCTAAATATTCATTGCGAGGCTGATGCTCTCCTCGTACGTTGGGTGACCCACTCCCCTTATGCGAAAGATCACCCAGAAAGATATTGCCCACGAAGCCGGAGTCTCCCAGGCGCTTGTTTCGATGATCCTCAATGGCGAGCCGGATGGGAACCGTATTTCCAACGAACGCCGGGGCAAGATCCTCGCGACGGCCGAGCGCCTCGGTTATAGGCCGCGGAAGAAGCGCAAGGTCAAGGGGCGCGACAAACTCTTCGTCTTCGTCAGTTCGCCGGTGCAGAGAGAAGAGGGCCGCAGCCCGTTCATTCACTCCTCGCTTGAAGGATTCTACCATCGGCTTTACGAGCAGGTACACATGGCCGCCCTCGCTCAAGGCTATAGTACCATGCACTACCCGGCAGACAAAATCGAGGAGTTGACCCGTTGGCTCAGCGAATGGGAAGTCTCCGGGATTTTCTGGAACCACGGCAGCGCCCAGTTGCTCAACTGGGTCTCCCCCCGTTTCCCGGTCGTCCAGCTTGAACGGGCTCTCGCCCGGGAAGTCGATAGCTGCATGGCCGATCAGGAGATGCTGGTCCAGCTTGCGTTGGAACATCTCCATGAACGGGGCCACCGCCGGATCGGGTATATCTCGAAGGCGCCCGTTACCGATTATGTCGCCGTACAGCGACGACAGGCTTTTCAAAACGCATCGGCCGCGATGGAAGGCGTGGAGCCGGCCTGCATCACCGCAGGCATCGCCGGTCTTCAGGAAAACCTGCGCTCATCCCGACCGGTCAGCGCGATCATTGCCCCCGATCTCATCTGCTTCAAGATTATTCAGACCCTGTCGGGCAGTGGCCTGAGTTGTCCGGATGATCTTAGCCTGATCGGGATCGACAACTTCCAGGCGTGTGATTTCAGTTCTCCGACCTTAACCTCCGTGGATCTTAACTTCAAGGATATGGCCGGCAATGCTTTCTCGCTTCTGCTTGCACGGATCAATGGAGAGGAAAGTCTGCCCAAGAAAATTTTCGTGACTCCCCGGCTGATCGAGCGCGCGTCGGTGCGCACCCTGGCCGTTCCCGGGGGCAAAACCACCCGTGCAACCAAAGCCCGTTCCCTCATCAGAAAATGAAATACCACCTTCTCTCCGTTGTCTCGGCTGCCGCCATGCTGATTCAACCGGCCACACTGGACGCTTCCGTCATCTATCAGCCGGATTTCAACTCCCTTCCCTATAAGGAAGGGGAAACCATCGTGGGGGTCGATGGCTGGACGAAAGGCACCATCAGTTCCGGGAATGACCTGGATGCCAGCATCGTCAGTTCGCCGTGGGATGAGGGCTCCGTCCTCTACCTCAAGTCCAGCAAGCCGCTGGGAGGCGCCGGTACGGTTACCGTGACCCGTTCTTTTGAAAAGACGTTCACCGGGCCCGCCGTCCGGATCGATCTTGTCATGGCGTTTGACCCCTACAGCCTGAGCGACAACGCCATCACCTCCCGTATCTACTTCAATAGTGAATCGGCCACGACGAATCTGACCCCGCTGACCCTCGGCTTCACCCGCGCAGCCGAGGGAGGCATCTATTACATCGGCGCCGCAGGGCAGGAAGTCATTCTCGAAAAATCCCAAGTGGCACCCAACTCGCCCTACGCCTTTTCGATCCTTCTGAACTTTGAAGACAAGGTTTTTGATCTGACAGTGACCGGGAAAAATAAAGATGGCAGCGACTTCTCCTTCACCTCACAAGCGCCGATCGGCTTCCGGGTGGCGGAGGGTGGGCAGCCTTCCAGCGGGATTAATTCCATGACCATGTCACAGAACAGCCCGTCCCTCTCCGGCTACCTGGGATCGGTCTCCATTGAGACCATTCCGGAACCCTCCACCCTCGCGGCCCTGGTCACCGGCGGTGCGCTGCTCCTTGGGCTGCACCTCAGGAAGCGGTAATCTCCCCCCCGGACCGGATGAACGCAGCCCCTCATCAGAGCCGCCCCAAGGCCGCCGCCTTCCCAAAAGACAACGGCAATGGCGCGGGGCAACGGGCCTTCTCGGTCGTCGAACTGCTCGTGGCGATTGCCATCATTGCGGTTCTGGCGCTGCTCGCCATGTTTTCCGTGGGCAACCTTCGCAAAAAAGCGAGGGCGGTCGACTGCACCGTCAAGCTAAGAGCCATCGGGCTTGGCCTCGCCGCCTATATTCAGGACAAGGGCTACTATCCCGGCGTGCGCGTCGATCCGACGCCCCGGAACTGGTATCATGGCCTGATCCCCTATATGACCGGCGAACGCATGCCGGTGAACGCCGCCGAACGGGCCCGCGTGCATGACTGGTTCTGGTGCAAGGAACGCAACCTCAACGGAACCCGCACGGTCGGCTACGGCTATAACCAGTACTTCGGCAATATCCCGCCGGCATCTTCTGATTACAGCCCCACTTCAGGCTTCAATCAATACTGGCACCTCAAACCGGCTCGGGTCGAAACGCCCTCGAAGAAAATCGTCATCGGGGATAATCACGACGCGGAGGCGGCGACGAGCTTTGCCCTCTCCGTCCTGCACAACGGCAGCAGCATTGACAACTACCTGCGGGCGCGCCGACACAACGGCGGGGGAAACTATCTCTTTGCGGACGGGCATGTCGAGTTCATCTCCGCTGTCGAGATGTCTGAGCGCCTCCAGGTCGATAACAAACGCATTCTGAAACCTTATGTCAACTAGTCTTCGGTGGGAATGCTCCCCGCTTTCCAAGGCGCTCCTCCTTGGCGGAGCATGGCTCTCGATGAACTCCATACTCCTCGGCGGAATGGTGATCACGAAAAATTCCGGCATCACCATTGCCACGGCGGATCACGACTCCGCCACGCAAACCTATGCCGCAAGGGAACTTCATGAAGCATTGAAGGCCGTCACCGGTGCGGAACTGGCGATCGCTCCGGGTTCGATGAAAGCAAAGGGCCAACGGATCATCATCGGGAGGGTTGACCAGCTTGGCGCCGCGCCCGCGCTCCAGTTGGAAGGCGGAAGTGAAGACGAGATCCTCGTCCAGAGCGTGGGCGATACCCTCTACCTCACCGGTCCCACGGATCGTGCGGCGCTCTACGCCACCTATACTTTCCTGGAACGGCACGTCGGCGTACGCTGGCTCTGGCCCGGGGAGACAGGGACATTTTACCCGGAAAAGAGGGAAATCGAGGTGGAAGATCTGAAGATCCGGCACACGCCCTCGCTCCAGTACCGCGATCTGGCGATCAATACGCCGCATTACGACAACGATACGCTGACGTGGCTTGCCCGGCAGCGGGCCAATGTGAACAGTGTTCAACCCGGCTACAAACAGGACTACTTTGACCGCCTCAAGGAACGCGGGTTTCTGGCCCGCATCGCCGGCCATCATGTGACCCTGCCGGAGACCCTGCTGGATCAACACCCGGAGTGGCGGGCGGAGTATGCAGGCAAGCGCCAGCGCCATCCGTCGCATGCGTCGCATCTCTGCTGGTCGAACCCCGGCGTGCAGGAAGCCCTCAGGGAGAAACTCACCGGCTGGATCAAGACCAACCCCGCGCTCGATATCGTCTCCCTCTACACGGCGGATCACAACATGTTCTGCACTTGCGCGAGCTGCGTGGCGATGGCTCCGGATGTCAGCACCCGCTGGCAGAAGCTCTCGCGCCTCCTGATTTCGGCACTCAAGGAGGTCAAGCCGGATCTCCGCATCTCCTCGCTCGCGTATCAGGCCTACCGCCCCGTTCCGGACGAGGTCGCGCCGTATGACACGATCAGCTATACGACCTACAATATTTCCTATCGCTACCCTTTTTCCTCGGGTTACAAAGGCAACCGGCAGGCGCTTGATGAACTTGCGGGGTGGCAGGCCCGCGGGGCGAAGATCGGGATGCGCGGGTACGAAATGATCGCAACGGCACGCCCGCGCGCTTTCCTGCCGCTGGTTTACCTGCTGCTCGACGAGATGAAATATGCCGTCCGGCACGGCTTTGCGGCTTATTCAACCGAGGTCGGCCCTTACGGATTCCCCAAAGACGAGCCGCCACATCTTCAAGGGTGGAACACCAACCGGATCAACCTCTACGCCGTGCTCAAAGCGATGTGGGATGCCTCCATCACCGAAGACGAACTGCTCGAGGATTGGTGCCACCATGCTTACGGAGCCGCTGCACCGGAGATGAAAGCCTACTACCGGACGATGGAGCAGGCATGGCGCGAGACGCCCGGCGATGTCTCCTATTTCCTGAACCCCACGGCAACGCTCGCCGGGGTTTACATGAACGAAGAGTTGCTCGCGGCCGCTCGCAGGCTGCTCAAGGAAGCTTCCGCCAAAGCTGCGGACCAGCCGCGCCATGCCGCTGCCGTGAAACTCGATGACGCAATGTTCGGGACCTGGGAGAAGCATTATCGCCAGCACCAGGCAGCGGCGCTCCGTTTCAATGCCAGCGCGATCAGGATCAACGACGCGGCGGGTAGCGATCCCGCGGTGTTCCCGTGGGAAACGGCGCGGACCTTCCCCGCGTTTCTGGACAAAACGGGCGCGCCGGTGGAAGATGCCACGGAGGTCAAGGCGCTCTGGGACGACAAACACCTCTACCTGCGTATTCTCTGCCGCGACGCCAACCCGCAAGCGCGAGTCGCCCACCGGACGCAACACGACGATAGCATCTGGTCGGATGATTCGATCGAATTCTTCATCAATCGCGCGGAAGTCGGCTACGATCATCTCGCGGCCAACAGCATCGGCACCCGTTACGAGGCACGCACCGAAGGGGGGATGGGGCTCGACAAGAATTTCGCTCCGGAGTGGAAGGCCGTCCCCTTTCAACAAGGAAGCGACTGGGGCCTTTACGTCACCCTTCCTTTCTCATGGGTTGAAAAGAGCGCCGATGGCCGGGTGGCGTTGAGCATCAACCGCAATCGGCCGCAGCGTACGCCGTCGGGCTGGCCGGATGTTTCCGTTCACAACCCGAGCGCCGCCGGTTTCATTTCGCTGGTGAACGAAGAAAAACCGCGCGTCCTGCTCTACGACAGGGGTGCGGACGGGGCTCCGCTGATGGCGGCCCTGCGTGAAAAAAAGTGGGCGGTGGCCCGGATAAAGCAGCTCAACGAAGGGGAAGACCGCCTCCCGCTTGGAGAGGCCGATCTGGTGACGCTTTTCTACGGCGGCGGCAAGGAATTTCAACTTTCCCACCGGTTCTTCCACGACGACCTGCTACCCTTTCTGAAGCGGGGCGGACTTGCCGTGATCGCTTCCAGCCAACGGCTGCCGATTGATGAATGGCTCAATGACCCGGAGCTGGCCGTTCAATGGAGCGGCTGGAAAATCGCCCGGCCGCGCGTGACCCTTGAGACGCAGGCGGGGCGCTGGCAGACCACTCCCAATGACCTGACCCGCCTCTTTCGCCGCAGCACCACCCCTTCCTCCGGCCTGATCCCGACGGGCAATGGCTGGACCATCCTCGCCACGATGAAGATGGCCGACGACCGCGTCGTTCCCTACCTGATGGTGAAGCGAATCGGCAAAGGCATGGTCGTTCTGACCAGTTCCAATTTCGGCTACTCCGGCGGCTACGAAATGTTCGGCCAGCGGAATACCGAAAACATCGCGCTGCTGCTGGAGAATCTCTACGCCAACAGGTCGATCCAGTGAAAGCACGGCGCGACTCAGGCGTTTTCTTCCAGCATCCCCTCCTCCAGCCATTGCGCCTCTCCCGCGAGGATCGACTGCGCCAGGCGGTAGCCGTGGCGGTCGTCGTTGAAGCGGATTTCGGCGAACTTTTGGCGGATGCGCATCTCGCCGGTTTTGCAGAGATAGGTAGCTAGTGAGATCGGGTTGAGCCGGCCTTCCTCAAAGCCTTCCCCTGCCATCGCCTGCGCGCGGGCGCAGGCGGCGCTCATGGCGAAAAGTTCAGTACCGATGTCGACGAGCCGCCCCAGGAGCACCTGTTCGCGCTCCAGTTTGGGGCCGTGCCATGCCATGGCGTAGAAGAGGGTGCGCGCGAGCCGCCGGGAGAGCCGTTCGGCGCGGCGCATCGGCCCGGCGAGCCGGGGGTGCCAGTCGACTTCGCTCCGGTTGGGCCACATCAACCCGGGATACCAACCGGCGTAGAACCGGCCCGCTTCCCAACCGGCTTTCGCACGCTCGGAAACCGGGAGCCGCCGGTCGAGCACCGGTGCGCCGACTTTCAGGTGCGGGTCGAGCGCTTCACGGGCCATGAAAAGCCGCATGATCTCGCTGGAGCCTTCAAAGATCGTGTTGATCCGCGCGTCGCGGAAGAAGCGTTCCACGGGGATCGCTTCCTCGCCCCGCCCCGCCAGCGATGACGCCGTTTCGTAACCGCGCCCGCCGCGGATCTGCATGGTCGCGTCGATCGCCTCCCATGAACGTTCCGTCGCCCAGAGCTTGCACATCGCCGCTTCGAGCCGGATGTCGGCATGGCGGTCGTGATCGACCAGGCTCGCGGTAAAAAAGGTCATCGCTTCCATGGCAAAGGTCTCCGCAGCCATGCGGACGATCTTGTCAGCAATCGCCGCGTGCTGGCCGATCGGGCACCCCCATTGCGTGCGCGAAGCGGCCCAGCGCCGGGAGATTTGCAGGCACCGTTTCGCCAGACCCGCACAAGCGGCGGGGAGCGTCAGCCGCCCGGTGTTGAGCGTCGTCAACGCCACGCGCAACCCCTTCCCCTCGGCGAGCAGGATGTTTTCGCGCGGCACCCGCACGTCGGTGAAACGGACCACGGCGTTGTAAAGCGCGTGAAGTCCCATGAACCGGCACCGCCGGACGATCTCAATCCCCGGGGTGTCGCGCTCGACGATAAACGCGGTGACCTGATCGCGCTCCCGCCCGTTCACGATCTTCGAAGGGGTGCGCGCCATCACGACCAGCACCCCCGCCTTGATGCTGTTGGTACACCAGAGCTTTTCGCCGTTCAAGATAAACGCACTCCCGTCCGGCGTCGGTTCGGCGCGGGTCTCCATCCGGGCCGGGTCGGAGCCGACCCCCGTTTCCGTCAGGGCAAAGGCGGAAATCTCCCCTGCGGCGACCCTCGGCAGGTAGCGCTGCTTCTGTTCCTCGGTGCCAAAAAGGAGCAGCGGCTGCGGCACGCCGATCGACTGATGCGCAGAGACGAGCGCCGTCAGGTTCCCGCAATACCCGGCAATCAGCATTGCCGCGCGGCAATAGTTGGTCTGCGAAAGGCCGAGGCCGCCATATTCGGTCGGAATCTTGATCCCGAACGCCCCGAGCGCGGCGAGCCCTTCGATCACCTCGTCGGGGATCTCGCCCGTGGCGTCGATCGCGTCGGGGTCGACCTTCTCCTTCAGAAACGCGGCGAGCCGTTCGAGAAAAGCGTCGCCCTGGTCGCGATCCTCCGCGCTCTGTTGCGGGTAGGGGGCGAGCTGGCCGATCTCCCACCGGCCCATGAAGAGCCCTCCGGCGAAACTCCCGTCGCCGTGCAGCGCGGGATCGCGGGCGGCTTCGGTCATCTCCAGCGCGGCCCGTTGTTCGGGCGACATGCGGGAGGTATCGATCACCGATTCAGTGTGGCGTGGGGTGGTTTCGGTTTTCATGGAAAGACTCCTGTGCGGCGGCCTTCGTGTAGAGAAGGTCGCATGGTTTGAGGTTCATCGCCTCCATCTCCTGAAGGATGCGGGGGATGCCGACCGAGTCGGCGTAACGGAGCAGCCCCCCGCGAAACGGCGGGAAACCGGCTCCCAGCATCATGCCGAGGTCGATATCCCTGGCGGAAGCGACCACTTTTTCCTCCAGCGCGCAGGCGGCTTCGTCGATCATCCGATAGAGCATCCGCTCGCGCAGCGTCCCCGGTTCGACCGGCGCGGCTCCCTCCCCGCGGAAGCTCTCCGCCTTCGGGTTGGGCCGCGCCCCCTTGCCGCCCGGTGCGGAAAATTCGTAGAAACCGCTCCCGACCTTTCGCCCGAGCAGCCCGGCGGCAACCATCCGTTCCAGAAACGGCGGGAGCGCCATCCGTTCGGGGAAGGCCGCATGGAGCGTCCGCGCGGCGTCGAGCGCCACGTCGAGCCCGATCTCGTCGATCAACCGGAGCGGCCCCATCGGCATCCCGAAGGCGAGCATCGTTTCGTCGATGGAAGCGGCCTCCATCCCGCCCTCAAATGCCAGCGCGGCTTCCATCAGGTACGGCATCAGGACGCGGTTGACGAGGAACCCCGGCCGGTCGGCAACGGGGAGCGCGAGTTTGCCGATTTGCGCCACGAACGCAAACGCGCACGCCCGCGCCTCGGGTTCCACCCCCTCGGGCAGGACCAGTTCGACCAGCCGCATCGAGGCGACCGGGTTGAAAAAATGGAGGCCGATCGTGCGCCGGGCATGTTCCGTGGCGGCGGCGGCGAGTTCGCGGATCGGCAGGGCGGAGGTGTTGCTCGCCAGCAGCGCGTCGAGCGGGGCTGCGGCATCAAGTTCGCGGAAGATCGCCTGTTTCGCCCCAAGTTCCTCCACGGCGGCTTCGATGACGAGATCGACCCGCCGGAGCGCTCCGCACGGGACATCCGCAGGAGCCGGGGCGACCCGTTCGAGCCCTTCCCGCGCCTCGCGTTCGGTCAGCAGGCGGCGTTTCACCCCTTTTTGATAAAGGCCGATGATCCGCTTCATCCCTGCGGCGACGCGCTGGGTGTCGAGATCGCGCAGGACGACCCTCACCCCGCGCGAACTGAGCCATTGGGCGATCCCGGCTCCCATCACCCCGGCCCCGATCACGGCGGCCGAGCCGACGGGCGACGCCCCGTGCCCCTCCGTCTTCATCCGCTTGCGCGCCCTTTCGGTCAGCATGAAGGCGGCGAAGAGGTTCCCCGCTTCGGGTCGGCGCACCAGTTCCAGCAGGGCGGTACGCTCCCGCGCCAACGCGACGCCGGGTTCGCGTTCCCCGGCCCCTTCGATCACGAGTTGCAGCGCCTTCATCACCGCCGGGTAATGGCCGCGCGTCTGCCGGATCACCTCCGCACGGGAACGCCGGGCGATCACGTTGGCCACGGCGAGGTTGATCGGCCTGCGGTAGAACTCGATGTGCCGCTTGTGAAGCGGTTCCCGCTTGCCGTCGCCGAGCAACACCCGCACGGCGGCTTTCAGCAACCATTCGTGCGGCACCACTTCGTCCACCATCCCGAGCCGCAACGCTTCGCGCGCCGGGACCCGTTTGCCTTTCAAAATCACCTTGAGCGCGGTCGGCACCCCGACCAGCCGGGGGAGCCGCGTGGTGCCGCCCCAGGCGGGGACGATGCCGAGTTGGGTTTCAGGCAGGCCGATGCGGGTCGCCTTGTCGGGGGTGGCGATCCGGTAATCGCACGCGAGAGCCATTTCGTACCCGCCGCCGAGGCACGCGCCGTGGATCATCGCCACGGTCGGCACCGGCAACGCTTCGAGCCGGTTGAAGACCCGCTGGCCGAGCGCGAGAAGGTGGTCGAGCCGTTCCGGGTCGGCGCTGCGGAAGAGGTCGAGGTCGGCCCCGGCCATGAAGACCGTCGGTTTGGCGCTGTCGATCACCACCCCGCGCAGGTCGGCCTGCTGCTCCAGCGCTTCGAGTTGCGCGTCGAGCGCTTCGAGCACCGCTTCGTCAAACGTGTTGGCGCTTTTGCCGGGTTGGTCAAAGGTAAGCCGGGCGATTCCTTCGCCGAGCATCGTCAGTTGAAGCCCTTCGTTCATGCCGCCACCTCCTTCTCTTGAGAACTGCCGTTGCGTTCCAGCCAGAGGGCGGCCCCCTGGCCTCCGCCGACGCAAAGCGCCAGAAGCGCCCGCTCCTTTCCGCTGCGTCGCAACTCGAGCAGCGAGGAGAGGACCAGCCGCGCGCCGGTCGCCCCGACCGGGTGGCCCAGAGCGATCGCCCCGCCGTTGACATTGAGCCGCTCGTCGTCCGGCCCGTCGAT